>ERZ827490.87-NODE-87-length-145046-cov-29.916347_pt1 | contig 145046 bp, 133 predicted proteins | sample MGYA00519770_ERZ827490 | MGnify/ENA primary metagenome ERZ827490 (study PRJEB31778, sample SAMEA3449324) | human gut metagenome | biome: human gut; feature: human-associated habitat; material: faeces | place: United Kingdom | collected 2010/2012 ... | reverse complement strand
AGAGGACGTGTACACGCAATAAGCACGTTGAAGGGCTTAGTTGCGGATTTGAGGTTTGACAAGAACAATTCTTTCTTTACATCCTTGCCAATGATTTCTGTACCTGCGTTACGAACAGAGAATGACACATCAATAGCAGCGCCCATATCTACTGTGGCAGGAGCCGTCAGACCAAAAACGGCGACATTAGTTCCATTCACCTTGGCTTGCTCTGCACTTTGTGCGTCCACATACTCGAATGTTCGCTGAAGATTGGCAGACTTGTTGTTAGCTGTGTTTGACTCTATAATATCATTGTTTATGTTTGTCTTTACAAACACATACTTCAAACCAGTCAGACTTGAATTTTTCGGTATGGTGATATTGGTGCGGAAAGTCTTTGACACATTCTTTGCGAGCGATATTGTGTTGGTGACTGTAGCCAACTGCACAGCATTTGAACCATCGGCTTTGCTGCTTGCATAGAAAGCATCAGTAATCGTTCTATTACTTATGTTAGACTGTCCCACATTGCGTACTGACCAAGCGACGGCAACATTGTCGCCTGTAATCAAATTCTCCTCAGATATTGAGATAAGCGATGCCGCAAGGTCGGTGCTTTGTAGCTCAACCTTGCCAGAACAAAGGATATTGTTATCCTCACCGTCATACTCAAATACGTTGTTGTCGGCATCCACCTTTACATATATATAATATGTGCCCGGCGTGAGTGAGGGTAACTTGACAGAGCAAGTGGCATTATAATCATCGCCCACATATTTGTATTTTGGAGTATATCCACTTGTAACACCTGCGGCTTTCTGCTTCACATGTGCAGGAACAGCTGCAACAGGTTGGTCTATCTGATAGCTTCCAGAACGAGAGCATGAGCCTATGCACACAGCATTACCATCAAGGCCATTGGCAGAAGATGAAATATAAAGTTTATCTGTCCAGCGCGAAGAGAATGGTACGCCTGGGCCAATGTTTGCGACAGAATAGGTAACATCAAACAGTGAGTTGAGTGATACTTGTGCAGGAACCTTGATAGATGTAGGCTTGAAGTCCGCTCCAGGAGTCATCAACACATTGACTTGTGGAGTGCAGCCCCAATTGTTGGCAGTGTTGGCTGACTCATAAACCACATCGTTCAGATCAACTTGCACATGGAAATAAGTCTCACCAGACCACTCGTAAGGAATATGACCTGTGAATGTCAATTCAACAGTTTCGTCTGGATTCAATGATATATCCACGTTCCTGGAATCAAGTCGGTAGTCAAGACCATCTTCGCGGTCGGAATTATGTGAGAGATATAATGCACAGGCTATGTTCTTTGTCGTAGTCGCTGCACCGCCTTTGTTTTGAAGCGTTGCTGTCACCTTGACCTTCTTGCCTGAATAGAACGCAGTTGATGAGGCCAATCCAGATGTCGTGAGTGGGGAAGGTGCAGTGTTTTCTCCTGCGTATGATTCACTATTGTCAACTACAACTGTTACATTCGGCACTTGAAGGTCGGCCAAAGGTGGAATCTGGATTTCAATAGCCTTGTAACGGAAGTTGTCGCTGCGAGTTGGAGTCTCATTTTCTTCATCCACTTTGTTATATTGCGCATCTGTGCTGGCATACAGATAAGAATCTGTAGGATTATATGGACGAGGCAAAACATTACCTACAGAAGAAAGGTCGATATTGGTAACGCTACGCATATCAGAAGTAACCACCACGTCATAGTTGCCATATATTCGTTCTTCAAGTGGGATGTTTACAGTGTTGTTGTACGATTCACCACTTGCCAAGGCCGAAACGTTGCTGACTGTTTTGAGCAGCTTTGCTCCTGTCATGGATGTTCCTCCTTGAATGTCTGGTACGAGCCACACATAATCATTCCACTGAATGTCTCCAGTATTGCCGCGACCATCATTGCAAACAGTCCAGCTGACAGTCATGTCAGAACCAGCAATCGCTTCCGAGCATTCAAGCGCTGTTACATGTAGATTTGGCAGACTAACGATGTGTACAATACCATTGTTTGCCTCGTTAATTACATTAGCACCAGACTTAACACCCATAACGGCATCGGATATGGTGATTTCATAATCTTTGTCTTCGTCCAACGTCGAGTTAGCTTTCAAGTTCACAGAAACGAGTGAGCCCTTGATGCCCTTCAACGGTGAGTTGGTTGAAGACAGGATTGCGAACTTATAGCGGTTGTTGCCCATGTTGCGCGCCGTTACCATGTGGCCTGCACCTCTGCCGGTAATGATGGCAGAAGACGGAGTGATGGTAAAGCCAGAAGGCAATGTCAGCGTGAACTGCACCGCTACAATTTCGCTAAGATTGTCCATATCTATCGTCAGCTGAGTTTCTGTGCCTCGCTGCATTCGCTTTTCAGAAACGGACAGTCTGTTGACTTCTTGTGCCGATACGGTTAGTACCGAACCCAAGAGAGCCAATAGCAAGAGAAAAGTTTTCTTAGCTTTCATATTCTGAATTTTATTTTGTTATCATTACTTTGGTAGAACGGCCTTTTGATCGTACGATATAGACATTGCCTTGTCGTATATTCTGTCGATTCAACTTCTGACCATCGAGAGTATAGATTTCGCATCCGTTGAGCATGTCAGCTGAAATGGCACAGATTGCTGTTGTCTGTGATTGCAACCACTTAATTTCGTCAGCATTGCAGTCTGCGAGTTTGGCTGTGATTCCATAAACATCGCCGACAGTTGCAAGTGCAAACTCGCCAGTTGGAATCGTGCCACCGTTGAATGAATAGCCAATGAAGTGAACGCTATTGCCGTTCTGCTTCTGGCTAACCATAATGCCAAGTGCATTAAGTTCGTTATTCAACTCGAAAGCAGAGACACCATTGAGCACAATGTCGAATGCTGCAACTGGGATTGTTGAGTTGAGAACTAACTTGCCATCAATGATTTGGAGTATTGCGTCGGGGTCAGTTTCAACCAATGGCATATTTGACCTTGTCCTTGCAGGAGCAGAAGCAGGACTTTGTTCCAACAATAGGTTTACACCGCAAATAGCATCCTGAATGTTGATTGTTTCGTCTTCCCATAGATTTGCTGCGGTGAAGTTGAACGGACGGTTCTGGTATTCCTCAAACATATAGTTGATGACACTCTGGACATCAAGGATGTCGATAGACCCATTAAAGTTTGCATCACCCTGTTCAAAGAAGAAGCGCAGATGGAAGTTGCTGCCTGTCAAATTACTGCTCTTGTCAAGGGCAAACACCTTCAATGTGTCACCGCTATGACCGTAGAACGTGTTCTGAGAGGAAACATACGGCATAGTCAGTAGGCCGTTCTTGTATGACAGTTGCAAAGCCCATTGGTCAGTATTGTTGTAGTTAAACGACTCTGCTTCGGATGTGGTGCAAATGAAGTTCAAGTCCGTATTGTACCTTTGATTTGCATGGTCGTAAAGTACAATGGTCGGAATCTGTGCGGCCAACTGCTCTATATTCAGATGAGCAATATCGAAGTCAATAGTCTTGTCTATCGTCTGATGACTGATGTCTAAAGAAGTGACATTTGGTGAAATCATCGGATAAAGGTCTGAGAACTGATTGTAAGAGAAATTCAACGATGTCAGGTTCGGAAGCTGAGCGGCCAACAATCCAGCATTGCCTGTCAGATTGTTATGTGACAAATCAACTGACTTCAGTTGAGAAAAGGCAAGAAGGCCTGTCGGTATTCCAGTGAGGTTCTTGCTCTTGAAATTTACTCCAACAACATGCCCTTGCTCGATAACGAGACCGTCAAACTTACTTACTGCCACTGGACCAGCAGCCAGATTCCAAGAAGGCGACCAGCCGTTTTCTTGCAGCTGAGTACTGAGAACATTCAAAGCAAGCCATTCGTTATCGTCAAATTGATAGATAGAGAACGAACCTATCTTTTCGTTAGCCTTTCCATAATAGAGCGTACCATCAGCAAATTCTGCATAGATGTCGTACGAGCCAACGCTTGACGGGGCATCTGTGCTTACTGCATTGTCTTCTGTGTTCACGTATGTAATGACAACATCGCCAACGCCTTCAACTTTGGCCACTGTTGCTGCATGAGTTTCGCCGTCATAGCTTATGTCATTGTTTGGAAGTGTGAACTCGTAGAGATTGCTCGAAAGCTGTGCCTTGTCGATATTGAACGAAGCTGACAATGTTCCTTTGTAATTACGAATACCAGTAACTTCAATAGTTCCTTCTCCAGGATAAAGGTTATTCTTGTAAGCAACGGTGTAGTCAGCATCTTCTACAAGATTGTTGTTCCTGTCTGATGTAAATTGCCATTCTGGACGTTTTGAATAGCCATTGTAAACAAAGTTGTCCTCAGGCAGAACAATGCCACCTTCAAGAGCAAGCGGACTAATCTCGAATGAGTAGGTGCGTCTTCCGATACTCAACGGGAACACACCTTGAACCATGAATGTCGCTGTTCCTGCATTCACATTGTTGCGGTATTCATTTACGACATATTGTCCTTCAGCTAAATCACAAGTGAGGTTTGTCTGATAGATTGAATCGCCATAGTTATAGACTTTATTCTCAATGCCTGCAACTTCATGGAAACACACATCTTTATATATGATAGGTGTAAGCATGGTTGTATTTCCGACTGCGTCCACCGTACGGAAACGGATTGTGTGAGTATCCTTTTCAGGATTGAACATCGCAATAAGTTCTGCTGTAAATTCTTCTCCAGAAGCCAAAGTGTCGGTCAAGGCTTTCCATTCTTCGCTATCTTCCACAGCATATTCAATCATGCCGTCAATTCCAGCAGGACTTTCGTACTCGCCGCTAAGCGTGAGCTTATGAGGACGGGAGAGGTCATTCCAACCATCAGGGTCATCAGGAGTAACCTCAAATGAAGAATTAGGCTCAAGCCTTACATCACCAACACCGATAAGGTAAGAGAAAACAACAGTTGCACCAGCAGGAATTGTCCTGTTTTTCCAACACCAGCCCATAGCACTGTCATAAGAACCGTTCTCTATCATAAAGTTGTCACTTCTTTCATAGTTCCCGACTATATTATATGCATTGCTGTTATATCCATAATTTCCGAACCAGAAATCATCAACTTTAGACACACCTGCTAATCCTGCACCAAAGAGGACACATAGTTGTGCGCCATAACCATCTTTCATGGTCAATCCATATGTATTCTCCAATTGGTCTTTCCTGCGTGAGATAGGTGCGCGATCATTACTGCCTATCATAACATCAGCATAAGCTCCCAATGATATTGTAACATCAACACTGTTTGTGTTTGTCAGAGAATAACACATTCTTGCCAATTCGCCTTGTTGCTCAACATATGATGAAAATAAAACCCCATTATAGATTTCACCATTGTTGCAAGATGTCGTATATGTACCATCAGAAGATGCAGTGTTCTTTGACATTGAAACCGTGTTGTCTGAAAACACATATCGTTCATAGTCAAATGAAATTAAAGTACACCAACCATTCATGGTTATATTAAAACTATCATCATAGGTTGCAACAACTTCCCCTGACGCTGTTTCTACAGATGGATTTGCTATAAATTCATCGGTCTGTTTACAGAATAATGCATCACGTCCCCAGTTGTCCATGTATAATGTTTGTACGGGGAACGTAATAGTATGATTTTCTTTGTCAATTACACCTGTAATACTTCCCCCAAAAGTCGCGAAATTAGTAAGGGTTACAATATTTCCTTCTGTCTCTATTAACGTAGCATTATAATAGTCATCACCTGTATAATATTCGTCGAGATACTCGCCATTATACCAGTACTTCTGATTTCCGCGCCATGAGTTTACTGTGTAAGAGCCGGAAATGGTTTCTTCACCATGATCCTCTGCTTTCTTTGTGACGCTAATTGCAGCTTTATACCCTCCATCGGAATATGTTGAGCTATACCAGCTGCCATTGAAATAACCCTTTACATCTATAGAAGAGCCTTTCTGTTGATAACATAAGTCTGTTGTTCCTACTTGTTCATAGCCAGAAGGAACATAATCAGAACTAGCTGCCCTTGTCATTTTGGAATGAGGTAGGGGCTTTTGCGGTAACTTGGGCTTTGTTTGAGCATATCCATTAAGCCCAAACAGAAATAAGCCCAACACTAGCATTGAGACAAATCTTGTTCCCAATGTTGAGCGACGTGTTCGCCACTGTTGAATTTGTTTTGAAATCATATTTGTTAGTTTAATACTTTGGTAAGTTTGTAGTTATGTGGTCGCAGCGCTATGCCGCAATCCACATGAACTCATTGTAAACGTCCTGAATTATCTTCGGGTAGTGTTCTGGAGCGCACCTTGAAGAAAATCTTTGGACAAGAAAGAGGCTGGTCATCAAGAGTTTATATCTTGATATGGAATAAGTCCAACCATTGCGATGCATTTGTAGTTTGGCTACATTGATGGCTGTCAGTGAAAAGTTGAAGGCATTTTGCAGTGCGTTCTTATTTCGAGATTAGCAATCCGTTAGCCCTGTGAATTGCTTCGCATCGCGATAGCAGTTATGAGAAGCTTTACATAAATTATATCGCGACAGCAAGCAGTTTACGGGACTTATGGATTGTCAGGCAAGACACAAGAGACAGCTGGACTTTGCGTTCAACGCATCGTTCGCCTCCCTGAATGCCGCCAAGGTCTTCATAAAAGACAATGGCATGGACAATTCCATGGCAAAAGTTAAGTCGCTGATGTTCAATGCGAACTATACGAAATTACTTTTCGACATGTCCCGATGCCGACCGAACCGAACTTTAATTAGTAGGGTTGTCAAAGAACTCATTGGCTGGCAGCCAAAGGCTGCGTAGCCATATACTCAAATTTTAACGAACTATTGTTATTATTCAAATGTTTTTTTAACGCGCACAGGATTCGTCATCCCAAACGCTACCTTTAGTTTTGCAAACAGGCTTCCCCTCCTCCTGCACCTCTTGCTAAGAGGTGTGAAAAGGGGTGTAAAATGGTGGCTAACAATAGATAAGATAAAACTAAGCAGCCTGTTTTTGGGAAAAACAACGTTGCCTAATGTGTTTTTTTTAGCAAAAAGTTTGGTTGGTATATCCTTTTGTTGTAACTTTGCACCCAGTTATCAACCAACGGGTTAAACATCCTTTACAAAGCTGATAACAAAACAGTTCAAGTCCCATGTTCGATGGGATCACACCTCTTAGCAAGAGGTGTAGCCCGCGGGAGTTGCCCAGTCGTGTCCGTGGGGAGGTCTTCGTTGATGACTCCAAGCACAATTCTATTGGCCCTTGCCACCTTCGTCAGATTCTTTTGTTCGATATAGATTTTCGTTGTCTGTGCATTCGTGTGGCCCATCGCCACAGAGAAGTCGGGCATGGCTACCCCCTTGTTGTAGGCCAGCGTGGTCCAGGAATGTCGCGCCACATAGGAGCTGAGCGTCTTGCGCACACCAGCCTGCTCCGCCATCTGCCGCAGCTGGCGGTTGTAGCGGGCCAGGGCGGCACGATAGAGGCGCACGGCCTCCTCGCCTTTGGCATCACAAGGCACAAGGGGAAAGAGGCGGTCGCCATTCATTCCCCGCCATCGCTGGAGAATTCTCCGCATACAGGGCTCCAAATGGACGCATACCCGCGCTCCCGTCTTCTGTCGGCGATACGTCAGATTACCTCCCTCAATGGCGTTTTGGCGCAGCATAGCAATATCTACGAAGGGCATGCCCATCGCATAGAGACTAAACAGGAAGACGTCCTGGGCGAGTTGTCGTTGCCAGTCGCCAGTCATATCAAGGGAGCGCACGCGCCTGATCTCGGCCACAGAGAGCGCACGCTTCGGGGTCGGGGCGTTGCCCGTGAAGACCTCGGCGAAGAGATCCATGCGACGTCGGCTTCCTCCCACCCGGTTGTAGAGGGCGCGCAAGGAGCGCAGATAGCAGGAACGAGTGTTGATGCTCACGCCTCCCTCGGCCAACCAGCTGTCATAGCGCACCACAATCTTGCGCGTCAGGGGCGACTTATCTATGCCCTCGATGGTGAGAAAGCGCTCCAGCGAGCGCAGGGCCGTCTTATAATTAGGGTTTGCTAATTTATCCTGCCCCAGCTGACTTGTGGCGAGGGTAAAACTCCAACGAGGTCGTCGATGGCGCTGAGAACTCTCTTTTTGGGGGCCTCCAAGCCTGTTTTTGCGTAAACGAGACAAAGAAGTCCCCTTAGGAACTTCATTACGTTTTTAGCGAAGAAGCAAGCCCCTATCCACGTGTCAGCCGTATTGTCAAGTTTCGCCCGAATGTTGTTCGCCCGGTAAACCCTCTTGGATGTTCCAAACGTCGCCTCTATCTCGTTCCGTTCACATATGGCCCTTCTTTTCTCCTCGGCGTGCCTGTCGTTGTCCTCCTTGGAAGGCCTGCCCAGTGGGCGGTTGTAACACTCGACATTGTTGTCCTTGAGATATTTCCTGTTTGCTTTCCCAAGATAGATTTTGTCAACCTGCACCTCTCTGGGGAGCATGCCGAAACGTTTTCTGTAGAGTTCTATCTGTATGGCAAGGTCGGATGATTCGTTATAGGCATCCCAACTGAGATGATCCACATAAGTGTAACCGTTCACGATACTGGCCCCGATCTTCGCCCCAAACTCGACCTTGGCTTTTGCCTTACCCCTGACAATGGGGCGAAGATGTGGCTGGTAGATGCTGATGATGCGGTCGGCGCAGCTGCGGACGTTCTGCTCGAACATCATCTTCTTCTGCTCGTACATCTTGGATGCTGCCTTTAGGCACTTGTAGTCATGGCGGCTGAAGCAAGAAAGAAAATGGCCCGCCTATTTGCCAAGAAAATCAAGAAATCAAGGTCAGCATGTTGAAGAAGTCCTGGTCAAGGCGCTTGCGGATCAATACGAACAACTCTGGTACGAGCACGGGCTTTTCCGTGAACTTGGAAAGCCCAAGCAGATACAGCATGTACGGATTCTCCTGGATGGCCTGGATGGTCTTCTCATCGCTTAAATTCTCCACATGCTTCACTATTAAGGCACCAACAACCATGCGGGCGGGCTTGTTGCCTGCTCCGCAATGACTGTTCCTCAGACGCTTGTTGTATTCTTTTTCGATCTTGGCACAGGGAAGGCGGTCGGCAAGCTTGACCCAGCGGTTGGACTTGCTCAATCCCGAGAGGGACTCTTGGAGTTCAAACAAGTCGTGTATACGGTAGTGTGAGTAGTATTTCATGTCGCCCTTACGAGTTTTAACACACAAAAGAAATCATTTTATCTGAACTGAGCAAATGTTTTTCATGTTAATTTCTTGATTATCAAAAACTTGCCTTAAATTAGTAGACCCTATATAAAATGCGACCGAAGGAAAGGTTTCGGTCGCTTTTTATTGTTTATTTTCGTGTGTTGTCGTAGAGATACTCGCCGTAGGTGATTTGTGCTATCGGGAGGTCAACATACTTGATATTGTAGTTGTAATTGTCGGAATTGGGGCCTGTCAGGTCTTCCTCGTAGAGCAACGCTATACCGTCGCGTCCGTTGAAAGCCATTGTGGAATAGGCCGAATGGGTCTTGCTCACATCAAATCGCCTCCATCCCGTAGCCAGTTCGCTGACCAGCTGCACGCCTTCGCCACACGCTTTGTAATAGATGCCTACCCTGCTACGATCCGTACCAAACGGAAGTGACTGTAGGATGAGGTGGGTGCGCTTTCCGGTTCTCACACTACGCACTGGGAGAACTAACGTCTCACCATTGCAGCGTGCTCCGTAGAGACCCAGCGTGGTCGTATCGGCTGACAAGACGGGCTGTTCCCATGCTCCTTCAGCTCTTGACGGATTGGTGTAGTGGAAGATGTTGAGGTAGCGCCCGTCTGCGTCGCGCGCCCTACAGTTGAGCAACACATCGCCATTGGGCAACTCCACCAATTTCGCCTCGTCGCCCTGGGGTGCGGGTTGCACCTGCATGCCACCAAGAATATTCCAGGTCTGACCGAAATCGTCGGAGAAGACCACCATCGCTCCCAGATTGCTGGCCAAGGAAGCATAGAGCTTTTGAGGACACATCGGCCTCAGCGGGCGGCTGCTCTGACAGATGCGTCCACTCGTGAAGAAAGTTTTCATCACAGCGCCATGAAACAGGGGATAGATCTCACGCGTCACCTCCTGCGCACTATCCTTGACGATCGTGTTGCCATCCAAATGGAAATAGGCACGATAAACTCCAATGGGGTCGCGGAGCGTGGAATTCCAATAGCACACATCCCCATAGGCACACATCAGGAGAATCCGTCCCGTCTGTGCGTCATAGGCCGTCGCTGCATCGCCGAAACTGAACAAGCGCCCGTTGTCGTGCTTACCTGCCTTCAGCAAGGTCATCTCCTCTCCCCATCGCTTGTCAAAGACTTTGGCTACAATATCGTTTTGCAAGGTGGCACGCTGGCCCACATCGCCTCCTTCTGGGCGATAGTCACTAAAGGCCACCACTTTGCCATCGGCCAATCGCAGGATAGAGGGAATGCGGTAGTTGCCGCCGAAGACCGTGGTCTGTGCCAAAGCCACCAAGGAAACCGTTGCCCAAGCAAGGGCAGTCATCATCATCCGTTTCATGATTTCTCCTCCTCTGATCTCAACTCGCGTCCCTCATAGCGGTTGAGTGCTTCAATCCACTCCGGCCATACCTCCGTAGATACGCCTTTCTCCAAATCGTAGGCCACCATGATGCTGAAGCCCTCACACTTCACCTCACCCGTCTTGCGGTCGATGAGTCGTTGCGAGAGTTTCATACTGCGGCGACCAATATGCGTGATAGCCGTCTGCACCTCCACGTCATCCGTCGTATAGACCTGTCCAAGGAAGTTGAACTCGATGTGGGCGATGACCATGGCGTGGTCGCGGTGGAAGATATCAGCTCCTACCTTCTCGAAATAATCCACCTTGGCGGTGTCATAATACTGCAGATAAACACTGTTGTTGACGTGGCCAAAGCGGTCAGCATCCGTGAAGCGAAACTGGATTGGCATCGTATGATGATACTCGATGCGCGCGTCCTCCTCTATTTCGCGTTGCTTCTTCTTGTCTTGTTCTGTCATTGTTTGTGCCTTTACAACCATTTTGCAATTATGCTGCAAAGGTACGAAAAATCTTGATATGCGCAAAATACCGAGCACAAGACACGCTATCTATGGAAGAACGCAGACAGAAAGTCGCCCTTGACTGCCCCTACTGGCGAGAATCAAGGGCACAGCAGAATTCCCGAATAGACGCGCCCCGACTGGATACCCAGACGTCGGGCTGAGAAATACTGCTCGCATTGCGTGTAAGTGCAGCTATTGGAGTCGGCGATTTGCTCCATCGGCACCCCCAAGTCCTGCAGTTGCAAGCGGTTGCATAAGGGCAAGTTGATGTGCCACTTATCTTCTTTGCGCGCTATCAGTCGCATGTCAAAACCAGCCTCAGCAAAGGCTTGCCACACCTCGTCACCCACCTCGAAGGCATGAAGGGAAATGGCGGGCCCTATAACGGCACGCAAGTCGGATGGCTGTGTATGATATTGGGTGGCCATCGTGTGCAGCACATGGCCAATGATGCGCTGCTGGGTGCCCCGCCAGCCAGCATGAACGGCGGCAGTGGCCTGATGGATGGGATCATAGAGGAGCACAGGGACACAATCGGCAGTGGAGACGCCGATACAGACTCCGGGCACGTTGGTCGTCAAAGCGTCCACACCCTCAAGGAGGGCAGCACGCTCGGAGGAAGGACTGCGCAGCAACTGCGCATCGACAACCCGTGTCTCCGTACCATGCACCTGGTGGGGGACCAGTATTTGATCCACCTCCACTCCCAAGGCTCTCGCCAGCCTACGGCGGTTCTCGGCGATATGTTCCGCCGTATCACCACAGTAGGCATTGATATTCATCGAGGCATAGGAACCCTGGCTCACGCCGCCAGGGCGCATGGTGCTGAAAGCAAGGACACCTTTGCCAAGGGCGTAACGGGCCAAGGCAATGTCCGTGTCCTCGTAAAACGGTCTAATCGACATACTCGTAGTCGTCCAAGAGCTCGATGTCGTCCTCGTCCGCCTCAGCAGCCTCCTCCGCATCAAACTCCTCATCTTTGTAATCCGAGGCGATGATGTCGCGGTGAACGAGCGTATCTTCAGCAGTAATCTCCTGAAGTTTGTTGCTCTCGGCATTGAGTTCACGCCACAACACATCCTTCAGTTCGTTGATACCGAAACCCGTCACGGCAGAGATGAACACCACAGGCAGATCGGTCGGCAGCGTCTCGCGCAGCATTTCCATCAACTCCTCGTCCAGCAGGTCACACTTAGTGACTGCCAGTACGCGGTGCTTTTGCAGCATCTCGGGGTTGAAGTTGGCCAGTTCGTTCAACAGGATCTCATACTCACGCTTGATATCGTCAGTGTCGCCAGGAACCATGAAGAGCAACAAGGAGTTACGCTCGATATGGCGCAGGAAGCGAAGACCCAGTCCCCTACCCTCACTGGCGCCCTCGATGATACCCGGAATGTCAGCCATCACAAAGCTCTGGTGGTCACGATAACTCACAATGCCCAGCGATGGTTCCATCGTGGTGAAGGGATAGTTGGCAATCTTCGGCTTTGCGCTCGACAAAGCCGAGAGAAGCGTGGATTTGCCTGCATTGGGGAAGCCGACCAAGCCCACGTCGGCAAGGAGCTTGAGCTCCATGATCACCGTCATCTCCTGTGCAGGCTCACCCGGCTGTGCGTAGCGCGGAGCCTGGTTGGTGGCGGTGCGAAACTGGAAGTTGCCCAGTCCACCGCGTCCTCCCTTCAGGAGCATCACAGTCTGGCCATCATGCGTCACATCACAGACATACTTTCCTGTCTCGGCATCATAGACCACCGTACCACAGGGCACGTCGATGTAAATGTCCTTACCATCGGTGCCGTGGCATTTATCCCTTCCTCCATTGCCTCCATGCTCCGCATAGATATGGCGCTGATAGCGCAAGTGGAGCAACGTCCAATAGTTGTGGTTGCCACGGAGATAGATACTGCCTCCCTTGCCACCGTCGCCACCATCTGGGCCGCCATTGGGATTGTACTTGATATGCTTGAGGTGCATGGATCCTTTGCCGCCCTTGCCCGAGCGACAGCGTATTTTCACATAATCTACGAAGTTTGATTCCATTTCTTATCTTTTCAAAATAGGGAATGAGGAGAGGGGTTGTGGAAAACGGAGGAGTATGAGGCCCACGCACGTTCGGCAAAGGTCCCATACTCCTTTATATTAACAAGAGAGTTTACAGTTTGTCGACCACCTCGCAGACGCGACCAAAGATCTCGTCGATAGTGCCGAGACCCTCCACATGACGGTGGATGCCCTCCTTTTCATACCAGTCGATGAGGGGAGCGGTCTGAGAATGATAGACATTGAGACGCTTCTTGATGGTCTCCTCATTGTCGTCGCTGCGTCCGGACTGTTGGCCGCGAAGCAAGAGACGCTTCATCAGCTCATCCTCGGGTACGAACAGCTCGATCATAGCTGCCACCTCATGGCCGCGCTCGGCAAGCATCTTCTTCAAAGCCTCAGCCTGCGGGATGGTGCGGGGGAAGCCATCAAAGATGACACCCTTGTGGTCGGCACCAAAACTGTCATAGACGCTGGCGAGGATATCGATCATCAGTTCGTCGGGAATCAACTGTCCCTGGTCGATATAACCCTTGGCCGTCTTGCCAAGTTCCGTTCCGTTTTTGATCTCGCTACGCAACACATCACCCGTGGAGATGTGGCCCAGACCGTACTTCTCAATCAGTTTGTCACTCTGCGTGCCCTTACCAGCACCAGGTGCACCAAAAATTACGATATTCTTCATATATAAATAAATGTGCGCAGTCGTAACGTATTGGCCAAAGCACACAAGTCTCACTTCCTCCCACAAAACACCTGCAGGAGGAAGTAACAGACCACGCCTATGGTTCAATCCGGTCTGACCGCCAAAGGTTTACTTTTCGACCAATGTGTAGATGTCACGCAAGCCGCGTCCCTGCTGATCGTAGTCGAGACCATAACCAACGATGAAGTCGTTGGGGATACGCAGTGCTGCATACTCCACGTCAAGAGGCACGGTGAGCTTGCCCTGCTTGAGCAGCAATGTGCAGATACGGATACTGTTGGGCTGATACTTCTTCAATTCCTCCACCATGTGCTTCATGGTGCGGCCCGTATCGACGATATCCTCCACGATAACGATGTTGCGTCCCTTGATATCAGCGGACAAGCCTATAACTTCCTTGACGACGCCCGTAGATTCCGTCGCCTCATAAGACTGGAGGCGAACGAAAGAGACCTCGCTCGGAATAGTGATGCAGCGCACCAAGTCCGCGGCAAAGACAAACGAGCCATTGAGAACGGCCAAAAAGATGGGGTTTTTACCCTGTAAATCGTGGTTGATGCGATCGGCTACGGCACGAACGCGCTGCTGAATCTCCTCCTCGGTGATGGACACCTCAAAGGTTTTGTCCTTGATTGTTACTCTGCTCATGACATTGCGTTGATTATTTTGCGCAAAATTACGAAAAATAAAGCAAACAACGGTCCTATAATACGACATTTTTTTGTAATTTTGCATCGTCATGAAGATTTTCACAAGCACCCAACTCCATGAGTTGGACAAATACACGATAGAAAAGGATCAAATCAACTCGATTGACCTGATGGAGCGTTCGGCGAAGGTCCTCACTATGGCCATCACCGAAGAGTGGACCGACCGCACGCCAGTAGTCATCTTTGCCGGACCGGGCAACAACGGAGGCGACGCCCTGGCCGTAGGGCGGCTGCTGCTGGAGCGTGGCTATCATGTGAAGATCTACCTCTTCAACACCTCCAAGCACCTCTCCCCCGACTGTGCGGCCAACCTCCAGCGACTTCGCGACGACATTCACCCGAAGATGCTCACCGAAGTGACGACACAGTTTGACCCACCCGAGCTACCGAAAGGCACTGTCGTCATCGACGGCCTGTTTGGCTCAGGCCTCAACAAGCCACTCACAGGCGGTTTTGCCTCGCTGGTGAAATATATCAACCAATGCCCCGCCACCGTTGTCAGCATCGACCTGCCATCGGGACTAATGGCCGAGGACAACACGTTCAACGTCCGTAGCAACATCATCCGTGCCGACCTGACGCTGACGCTCCACCAGAAGAAACTCTCCTTCTTCTTTGCCGACAACCAGCAGTTTATCGGACGCGTGCGGGTGTTGGACATCAGACTGAGCCAGCAGTATGTGGAACAGACCGACGCGCGCTACGCTCTGGCAGAAGAGGCGCTGATCCGTGCGCACATCCGCCACAGAGGCGAGTTCGTCAACAAAGGGATGATGGGACACGCCCTCCTCGTAGCTGGTAGCTACGGTATGGCTGGTGCCTCTATCCTCGCCTCACGGGCTTGCATGCGGGCTGGTGTGGGCAAACTCAGCGTAGCTACCCCGAGGCTCAATAGCGCCATCATGCAGATCAGCGTGCCTGAGGCAGTGCTCCGCATCGACGAGGACAATGCCGTATTCTCGGAAGCAATCGACGCTACCGACTACGACGCCTTGGCAATCGGACCAGGACTGGGTCAGCAGGAGACGACTGCCATCGCCATGATCACGCAGATCAGACGCACACAGTGTCCCATCGTGGCTGATGCCGACGCGCTGAACATTCTCTCTGGCCACCGCACCTGGATGCAGCAGTTGCCGAAGGGAATGATCTTGACTCCCCATCCGCGCGAATTCGACCGTCTGCTCGGAGCAACACCTGGCAGCGACTACGAACGACTGCAACGGTGCTCCGAAATGGCCAAATCCCTTCACGCGTACATTATATTAAAGGGACACTATTCGGCGCTCTGTCTGCCAGACGGGCATGTGATCTTCAACACAACGGGCAATAGCGGTATGGCGACGGCAGGAAGCGGCGACGTGCTCACCGGCATCCTCCTCGGACTACTCGCACGAGGCTACCAACCCGCAGACGCAGCCATGATGGGAATGTACCTCCATGGACTGGCAGGCGACTTGGCTGCCAAGGCGCTGGGAAAAGAGAGCCTCATAGCCAGCGACCTCATAGAATACCTGCCTCAAGCCTTTATGAGGTTGTCGGAGTAAATGGATTCCACATGGGGCTGTCTGTGTAATCGGATTCCACATGGGGATTGCCGGAGTAAATGGATCCTCCATGAAACTGGCGGATCAGAACGAAGCTTCACGAGACAACTGAAAGCACGGTAGCCCTGTAGGGACAGAATAGAAACGACCCATACAACCTTCGCACCTATTAGAAGTCAACCGAAAGACTTCCTCGTTGCGAGCGTTGTATGGGTCGTTTGCGTATTACTATGATCAGAGACAAAAGAGGATTAGGACAAGCCCCTATCAGGATAAGCCCAATAGGGGCAAATCTGCTAATCCTTTCTTAGTATCCAAAGGAGCGGATCCTACTTTTTCTCCTCTCCCCAGCCCTGGGAACGAAGTTCAAACTCCTGGGCATCGCGCATGATCAGGTAGCGACCAAACTGCTCCTTGGTGATATAGCCGATCTGGCGAATGCCTTCCATAGACTCTATCTTCTCATGATCTCCGATGGGGACGGTAAACAGAAGTTCATAATCCTCACCTCCGCTCAAGGCGGCAGTAGTAAGATTCATATTAAACTCCTCGCAAGCCGCCGCCGTCTGGTAGTCGATGGGGATGTTCTTCTCATAGACACGACAGCCACAATGGCTTTGCTCACAGAGGTGGCGAAGCTCCGCAGCCAGTCCATCTGAGACATCCGTCATAGACGTGGGACGGACGCCAGCTTGACGGAGCAGTTGCAAGACGTCTCCACGCGCCTCGGGCTTCAACTGTCGGTCGATGAGGTATTCCTTACCCGCAAAGTCGGGCTGAAAACCCTCTATGGCCGCACGATTGTTTTGCAAAGCCTGAATCTTCGCCTGATCGCCTTCGGCCTTTGCCTGACGCATCTCCTTGTTGTATTCGTCCACCTGCTGATAATAGACAGACTTCTCGCGCTCCAGGATCTGCAGTCCCATGTAGGCAGCCCCCAGGTCTCCAGAGACACAGATGAGGTCGGTCTCCTTCGCTCCACGACGATAGACTACCTCCTCCTTGGTCACCTCACCGACACAAGTCAGCGCAATGGCCAGTCCTGTGAAGGAAGACGTGGTGTCGCCACCTACAATATCAACTCCCCACTTGTCGCACGCCTTTTGCAAGCCCTGATAGAAAGCGCCCAGGTCCTCGACCTTAAACCGTTTCCCCAGGCCGATGCTGACAGTCAGTTGGCGCGGCGTACCGTTCATGGCAAAGACATTGCTGATCGTCGCCATAACCGTCTTGTAGGCCAGGTGCTCCATGTCGATGTAGGTCAGGTCAAACTGGACACCCTCCATGAAGAGTTGCGAGGTGATGAGCGTCAGCTTATCGCCACTGTCGATCACCGCACAATCGTCGCCAGGCCCCATCAAGGTAGAGGCATTGTGTGTGGGAAGCGCCTTGGTCAGTCGATCGATCAGACCAAACTCCCCTATCTCGTTGATTTCCATTTCTGCTTTATATATACCTATATATATTTCTCCTTATATATATTATATGCGTAGGCCCACGTTCAGCCGACCATCCGTCTATGACCGACGAATCATCTCGCGCATGAGTTCCGTCATGTGGGGCTGAGCCGCATTGGCAGCCTCCTGCACCTCCTCGTGGCTCACCTCCACGGGCACGTCGAAACCACCCAAGTCGGTGATGACACTCACGCCGAAGACTCTGATGCCACTATGGCGCGCCACAATCACCTCGGGAACGGTGCTCATTCCCACTGCGTCGCCACCGAGAAGGCGATACATACGATACTCCGCCGGCGTTTCGAAAGTCGGGCCCTGGACGCCCACATAGACACCATGCTGGAGTTTGATACCCTTCTCGCGCCCAATCTCGTCAGCCAGCGCCACCAGTTCGTGGTCATAAGCCTCGTGCATATCCGGGAAGCGAGGACCGATGGGGTCGTTCTTGCCACGCAAGGGATGCTCGGGGAAGAAGTTGATATGGTCCGTGATGACCATCAGGTCGCCCACATGGAAGTCGGGGTTCATACCTCCCGAGGCATTGCTGACGAAGAGCGTCTCGATCTCCAGCGCACGCATGACGCGCACCGGGAACGTCACCTCCTTCATGGCGTAGCCCTCATAGAAATGGAAACGGCCCTCCATAGCCATGATGTCCTTGCCTCCGAGTTTGCCAAAGATCAGTTTTCCTGCATGACCCTCTACCGTAGAGACGGGAAAATGGGGAATATCCTTATAGGAAAACTCATAACTGTCGGTTATTTCTGAAGCTAATTGTCCGAGGCCCGTGCCCAGAATGATGGCGGTTTTTGGACTTGTGTGCATCCTTGCTTTGAGCCAGGAGACTGTTTCTTGAATTTTTTCGTACATAACTGATAATCTTATCATTGAATTTTTCTTCCTGATCCAGCATAAACTGGATTCTCAGCGGAAGGACATAAAGACACTTTCGCAACGCTTCGCTCAGCCCCTCGACACGCTCCAGTCGCGCAGCGTCCTTCTCCGTCGTGATGACGAGTTTGGGCTCAGGCAGACTTTCGAACACCTCGTTGATTCTCCGAATGTCCTTGGCCTTGAACGCATGGTGGTCGGGGAAGGACAGCGGCGTGATGAGGCTGGAGGGTTTGACAGGCTCCATTGGCCTTGTGGCGATGTCGAGCGGGCTCCCCGTGACATAAGGCGTGAGATCCAGCTCCATCTGTCGTGGCGAGGCAATGCCCGTGAGCAGCAGCACATGGTGGTTGAGGATGCTGTCGAGCGTTCTTCTTTCTTCTCCGAAGAGCCTGTGGAGCTCGTCGTAGGCCAGACACGAGAAATACAACTCCTGGTAGGAGAAGAGATTCATGGCCTTTGTCAGCACCCGGTAATCGACCGGCTTGAGATCAGGCGGACACTTGGTGATAATCACAATGTCGGCACGGTCCTTCCCACTCTTCGGCTCGCGGAGCCTTCCCGCAGGCAACAACTCATCGTAGAGGATAAGGCGATGGTAATCGACGAGCAAGATATTGATGCCCGGTTTGACATAGCGGTGCTGGTAGGCGTCGTCGAGGAGCACGACATCGGTGTCGCAAGTAGCCTCGTCGGAAGTGAGGCGATCGATACCCTCGCAGCGCTTCTTGTCCACCGCGACATGGATTTTCGGAAACTTGCGCTTCATCTGGTACGGCTCGTCTCCTATCAGCCTCATCGGCGTGTCGTCCTCTGCCAGCAGATAGCCCCGGCTCTTGCGCTTATAGCCCCTGCTGAGCACCGCCACCTTTGCCTTGTCCTGCAACAAGCGGATGAGATACTCCACATGTGGCGTTTTGCCCGATCCGCCCACGGTGATATTGCCCACCGAGATGACGGGCACACTGAAACTCCGGCTTCGGAGAATGCCCAATTCGAAGAGTTGGTTGCGAAAGCCCACGCCCAGCCCGTAGAGGCAGCTCAGGGGGCGCAACCAGTCGTATATTTTGATGAAATCGCCTTCCACAACACTTTTCGGAGATTAGGAGGATTAATGAATATTCGGTTCGAACGGCAGACGTGCCTGGAGCGGATTCTGCGCCTGGAGATCTCTGATGAGGGCAAACGGCTCATAGTAAGCTCCCAGCGACTGCCGCATCTGCTCGTCGAGATAGTTGCCACGGGCTGCTCCTGGGAGATCGAGCAACTGCGAAAGGTAGTCGGGGAGCACCGGATAGGCAGCGGAATGCCACTGTGTGAGCTTCGCCAGTTGGGCCGCCTTGCGCAGAGCCACCTCGACGCCACCGAGCTGGTCGACAAGACCGATCTTCAGGGCGTCCTGTCCCAACCACACATGGCCCTGGGCCACCTGCTCCACCTGGTCAACCTTGAGACGGCGACCATCGGCCACACGCTGACGGAAGAGCTTATAGCCACGGTCGATATACGACTCCAGGTGGCTGAGCTCATCGGCGGTGAACGGACGCGAGCGCGTACCAAAGAGCGCATATTTGTTGGTTTTCACCTCATCAAACTTCAGTCCCAGTTTTTCCCTGAGCAGTCCGCTCACATCGGGGAACATGCCAAAGATACCAATGGATCCGGTCAGCGTATTGGGCTCAGCCACAATCCAGTTGGCCAGGCAACTGATGTAGTAGCCACCCGATGCAGCATAACTACCCATCGAGACAACGACGGGCTTCACCTTCTTCAGTTCCATTACCTGGTGCCAGATCTGCTCGGAAGCATAGGCCGATCCACCCGGGCTGTTGACGCGCAGCACCACAGCCTTCACGTCCTTGTCCTTGGCGAGATCCTGCAAGTCGGCACAAACCTTCTGTGCGTCGATCACACTCTCACGCGAAGGCATGGCGACCACACCATCGACGATGTCGCCCACAGCATAGTAGATGGCGATCTCGTCGCCCTTCTTGTCCTCAGGTCCAGCAGCCAGCAAGTCGGACATGCTCACCTGCGGAATCTCGTCATCGGGCGAGAGACCCATTTTTTTCTTCACCGCCTGGCGTACCTGGTCCGTATAGAGCAACCCATCCACCATCCGCATCCGCACATAGTCCTGGGGAGCAGCCAGCGAGACGAGGCTGTCTGCGTAGGCATTAAGTTGCTGAGCCGTGAGGCTGCGGCTCTTGCCCACGGCGGAGACAACGTTCTGCCAGATGCCCGTGAGGTAGGCCGTGGTCTGCTGCCGGTCCGCATCGCTCATCTTCTCGCCCGTAAACATCTCCGTGGCGCTCTTGTACGTGCCGACCTTTGCCACCTGCATGCGGACATTGAGTTTGGCCAGCAGGTCCTTGACGAAGACCGGTTCAGATCCCAGGCCGTGCCAATCGACTTGTCCCTGCGGATTGAGATAGATCTTGTCGGCCACCGAGGCCAGATAATAAGCCCCCTGCGTATAGGAGTCGCCATAGGCGACGATCCACTTTCCGGCCTTGCGGAACTCCTCCAGTTCGCGACGGATGGCAGCGAGCGAGGCGTAGGAATCTGGGGCAAACGCACCCGCCTCGATATAGATGCCCTTGACTTTATCACTCTCCTTGGCTTGGCGGATGGCCTCCGTCATCGTGGCAAGTCCCAGCTTCGGGATTCGGTCGCCGAACATCGAGGCGAGCACGTCGTCGTTGGCCCGCTCCGAGAGCGACCCCGTGAGCCTGAGCACCAGTACGGAGTTGTCCGCCACTGGAGCCGTCTCGCTCTGGGAGAGCGCCATGCCCACCAGGCTGACCACCATGAAAAAGCCCGTGATGAAACCTACAAGCAGCACACCGACCGCCGTAGCCAATACGTTTTTGAAAAAGTCCTTCATATACAAACAATCTGTTTATTCCGTGTAACCATTCGTGCCGGCGAGCGAGATTCTATGTGCCGAAATCACTTCTGCCACGAGACGCTGCCAGCCCTTGCTGCGAACCCTAACCCGACCATAGTGCAGGCGGGCGCATCTCCTTTGCAAAGATAGCAATAAAAGACGGTATCTCAAAATTTATGCCATTACAATTCCATTTTTTGTGCCATCTGCTTGGTATAATGGGAAACATTTGGTACTTTTGCAGCCAAAAATAACTCAAAAACAATTGACGGCTGACAGCCAAGACAATCATGACAAATGAATCTCAACAGCGGGAAAACCGCGCGTCGGGCAAGAAATCGGGTCTCTTCGGATGGATTCCGAAAGGCTTGACCTGCCTACTCATCGTTGGTGCGCTCTTCGGTTACATCGGATACCGAATGGGTGCTGCCCCCATGCTCAACACCGTGATGCACACCGCACACGACCTTCTGCTCAACACTTGCTTCTACCTCATGGCCATCTGTGTGCTCACGGGCGCGCTGGGCAAGGTGTTTGTGGAGTTTGGCGTAGTGGACCTCATCGAGAAGATCCTGCGCCCGCTCATGAAGCCTGTTTTCAACCTTCCGGGTGTGGCCTCGCTGGGCGCCGTCCTGACCTTCCTCAGCGACAACCCCGCTATCATCACGCTGGCCAAGGACACCCACTTCAGTGGCTACTTCAAAAAGTTCCAGTACATCTCCCTGACCAACTTCGGTACGGCCTTCGGTATGGGCCTCATCGTGATCGTCTTCATGATGGGACAGGGCTACATGATGGAGCCGCTCATCGGTTTCTTCGGCGCCTGCACGGGCTGCGTCGTCTCCACCCGCTGCATGCAGTATTTCGTGCTGAAAGCCTATCCTACCTACCGCGAGGAGAACGCTCTCGACTCCCAGAAGTTCAAGGAAATGCCGGAGAAGGTGATCCACGAGGAGGAGAAATCGACCTTCCTGCGCACGCTCAACTCGCTGCTCGACGGTGGCAAATCGGGGGTGGAGGTAGGAATGTCCATCATCCCGGGTGTGCTGATCATCTCCACGCTGGTCATGATCCTCACGTTTGGCGCAAGCAAGGACGGCACCTTCACGGGCGCAGCCTACGAGGGTATCGAGCTGCTGCCGGCCCTGGCCAACAAGATCAACTTCATCCTTGAGCCGCTGTTCGGCCTGAACGATCCTCACCAGATCGCCTTCCCCATCACCGCTCTTGGTGCTGTGGGCGCTGCACTGAGCTTGATTCCCAACTTCGCTGCCCAGGGCTGGATCGACGGCAACGCAATTGCTGTCTGCACCGCCATCGGTATGTGCTGGTCGGGCTACCTCAGTACCCATACAGCCATGCTCGACGCCATTGGCTATCGTGAGCTGACCTCCAAGGCCATTCTCTCCCACACCATTGGCGGTCTCTGTGCCGCGCTGATGGCCCACTGGCTGTTCATGCTCTACCAGCTGGTGGCTTAGCCACCCTGGCCACAGGCTGCCGCCGAGGCTCGACAAGCCATCATCGGCGCTCCACTGCCAACTCGCTACACAAAGCCGCACCTATTGATTGGACGTCAATAAGTGCGGCTTTTGCTTATCCCCCTGTCTGTGAGGACGGCGTCAGACGAGGCCCAGCTTCTCCAACTTCTGCTGGCAAGCCAAGGCACGGCGGGCCTTCTCCAACATATCGGCGTGGTCGAAAGCCAAAGGCGGAAGATCGTCGAGGGAAAACCACCGGGCGCAGGCCGCATCGTCGCCTCCCACCACCTTCTGGCAGTCGATCAACTCATAGTAGGCGATACTGATCGTGCGCCCTCGCGGATCGCGGTCGAGGCGGGTGAAGGTGTGAAACTGTCTGACGTGGTCCAATTCCAGTCCCGTCTCCTCCTTGAGTTCTCGCAGCGCACCCACCTCGGCGGTCTCATCCATATTGAGAAATCCACCCGGAAACGCCCACTGACCCTTGTAGGGATCTCTGCCCCGCTGTATCAGAAGCACCTTCATCTGGGAATCCACCATCGCGAAGAGGACGACGTCGGTCGTCACCGCTGGGCGCGGATACTTGTAGCAGTAACCCTGCTCTGTCTTGTTCTCTTCCATAAAATCAATTCCTTGAACTTATTTTTTCGTTTTGGCCGGCACCATCTCCACCCGGATCTTGCCCACATAGACCGCATGCTTGCCGTTCTGATCGACCGGCACCTCACGCCCTGCTGGGTCCTTGACATACTGCATCTGGCGGAAATAGCTATGGCTGTGTCCACCCAGCACCAGGTCTATGCCTTCCACGGCCGCTATCACGTCATCATCGCTCACCTCCTCTATCTTCCATCCGAGATGGGAGAGACAGATGATCAGGTCGCAATGCTTGGCCCGCAGCGTCTGCACCATCTCGCGGGCCGCGGCTATCGGGTCGTGATAGCGAATGGGCTCAAAGTTTTTGTGATCGACCAGCCCGTCGAGCTCGGGACAGAGTCCGAAGACGCCGATCTTCAGTCCCTTGCGCTTGAGGATGACGTAGGGTTTGACGAGGCCGTCGAGCTCCGTACCCGTGAAGTCGTAGTTGGCACAGAGGATGGGAAAGTTGAGGCGGCGGAAGACCCGTGCCATATTGTCGAGTCCGAAGTCGAACTCATGGTTGCCGATGGTTCCGGCGTCATAGTGCATGAGGTTCATCAGTCCGCTCTCCACGTCGCCCTTGTAGAGAGTATAGTAGGCCGACCCCTGCGAGAAGTCGCCCGAATCGAAGAGCAACAAATCGGGATCCTTGGCACGCTCCTCCTTGATCATAGCTACGCGCCGCATGAAGCCTCCGCGGCCCGCCGTCATGGTGTCGCTGAGCATCTCCGAGAGCGGGAAAATCGTGCTATGTGTGTCGTTGGTATGAAGGATGGTCAGCATCTTCTGTTTCTGCGCCCATGCGCCCACGGAGGAGCAAAGCAGCAGGGCGACAATGAATATGGAGTAAGTTTTGTTCATGAGTCTTGTCGGATATGATCAATTATTGGATGACGATTCGGCCCTCGCGGCGCGCATCTACCTGCTCGCCCTTACTGGCCTTCTCCTGGAAATAGCGCTCGATGACGAAACGACTGTCGTTCTCCTTTCCGCCCGGCTCGTGGACGTCGGTCTTGCGCTTGAAAGCCGAGAGCTGGTCGTTGCCCTGCGCCACATAGTCGAGCGTGGCTATACGGTAGCGGCCCTGAGGATCTATCTCCTGACCGTGGAGCCGGGCCGCGATCAGTTGTCCGTCCTTGGTGATGGTCAGTTCCACACCGTGGCTCACGCCTTCGCCTCCACGGTGGGCTATCTCGCGGAAGAGCAGCAGCAAGTCTTCGCCCGTGAGGGTGAGGAAGCAGATCTTGTTCTCAAACGGGGCGACATTGAGGATGTCGCCCTTGGTCACCTTGCCTGCCGGCAGGTTGGCCCGGATGCCACCCATGTTGTACACGCCCAACTGCGGTTGCTCGCCAAAGTTTGTTCCCGCCCAGACCATGATGTCGGCCAGGAGGTTGCTCAGTTCGCTCTCCGGTCGGCCCGTGGCCATCTGGTGGGTTGTCTCCCCTACCACGGGGAACATCAACGAATCGACCTCCCGCTGGTAGGGAGCGATGAAAGCCATGGCCTCGGCGTCGGGACGGGCGTCGTAGCGCGCATCGACGACGAGGCGCGAACGATCCATCGAGGCTACTTCGTAAGGACTGGAACAGGCCGCGAGGACGAGGAAAGATTCTGCCACACAGACCGTCCCCATCAGAAGACTAGCGATTTTCTTCATATTTCTATTTGTATCTATATCTGTATCTATCGTTCGTGTCTGTTTGCGAATAAGCCGCTGCAGGCCACCAACCTACTGGCGATCGGGGAGGCTGCGTTGTCAGCTTTTCTGCAAAGTTAGCCAAAATAATTCATCCCGAGGGTCTGTTGTGAGGAATAATTTGTGTTAAAGGCGCATAATTTCCCCCGCCATCCACTTTTGTTCGTCATTTTTTGCGTACCTTTGCACCCGCTTTTCGGCGGAACCGCTGACCATGGAAGAGTCATGAGCCACGTTACGTTGGAGCAACCAATAACATTAAACTGTACAAAGAAATGGATTTAATCAAAGTTGCAGAAGAAGCATTTGCAACCGGCAAGCAGTTTCCGGAGTTCCGTGCCGGTGACACTGTAACCGTCGCTTACAAGATCACCGAGGGTAACAAGGAGCGTATTCAGCTCTACCGTGGTGTCGTGATCAAGATCATCGGCCATGGCGAGAAGAGACGTTTCACCGTCCGCAAGATGTCTGGTACGATCGGTGTGGAGCGTATCTTCCCGATCGAGTCTCCGAACATCGACTCTATCGAGGTGAACAAGCGTGGTAAGGTGCGTCGCGCCAAGCTCTACTACCTGCGCAACCTCACCGGTAAGGCTGCCCGTATCAAGGAGAAGCGTACCGTCGCCGCCAAGTAAGCAACTTGCCAGTGCAAACGGCCATAGGCCAAAAGAAATAAGAAAAGGCTCGTCCTCATTGCAGGGCGGGCCTTTTCTTATTGTGTTTTCGGGGACTGGTCCTCAGAATGGCTTTTGAAGTCGAAGGCTGGTTGCCATTCCGAGGGACCAGATTCAGTCCTTGTAGTTGAGCGCGGCATCATTGGTGCCGTGGAGGGCCTTCTGCAGGTCCTTCCAGTCCTGGAAACCTGCGAAGAGGGCGAGGCGGTCGAGGGTGCGCTGCGAAGGCTTCTCGGGTTTGACCGCCGACACCCATTTCCAGAGCCTGCGGAGGGAATGGGGAGCCAGATGGATGCTCCGTGCCTCCAGCCGCTTCGACAAGCGCTCGAAATCGGAAGGTTGCTCGAGCCGGTCGGAGGGGCGACGGCCCCAGTCCGTGATGATTTTTTTTATCTCTCGTTTCATGTCATTTAGTTACATAACTGCCCGCAAAATTACTGCAATTTGCAGACATTGCAAAATAAAATGCCACGAATTTTGGTCTCACCCTCATTTTGTTGACGACCAGCAGGCGGACAGGTGCCACGAGCCCCACGGAGACTATCTTGACGCATCAACAGGAAATCAAGACTTTTGGTGACAGAGCCGAACGCTTCGGGTCAAATCTTGGATAAAACTGAGAAAAGCCCTCAAAAACTTGCAGGAGTTGGAAAAACCCACTATCTTTGCATTATTGTTCAACGGAATAGAACCAAAGACAAAATAAAGAGTATGAGATTATTGAAAAGACTTACAGTTATCTCGCTGCTGATGCTGCCGTGCTGCTACGCCAGCGCACAGTCGGCCAACGGCGAAAGTATTGTCATCAGCGAGAATGCGACTGAGCTCGGCAAGGTCGATCTGAGCGAGGTAAACCGCATCTCCTTCACCGAGGAGGCGCTCTCTGTAGATAAGAAGGACGGCACCAACGAGCGCTACAGCTACAAGGCGACCGTCAGTTTCATCGACAACAGTACGGACGGCATTGGCAAGGCCGAGGCCGTGGCGAACAACGTGCGTGTCTATGCGCGCGAGAACCTTATATATATAGAAGGCGCTGAGCAGGGCCGCGTAGAGGTGCTTGCCCTCAACGGCACGCAGTGTCTCGCGGTGGCACAGTGGAGCGGTCAGCCCGTGGATGTGAGCGCGCTGCCGAAGGGCATCTATGTGCTCAAGGTGGGCAACGCCTCCTTCAAGTTCAAGAAATAAGGACGGCCTGTCAAAGCACGTCTTTCTGGCTTAGACGGCACAGGCGCACCACGTCGCTTGTGCCGCTTTTTTTGTAAACGAACATCATCAAAACAAGATAACGAACATGGAGTTTTTGAAGTTTGAACCACTACTGAAGCAGACGATTTGGGGTGGTGACAAGATTATCCCGTTCAAGCACCTGGAGAAGTCCCTCGACCAGGTGGGCGAGAGCTGGGAGGTGTCGGGCGTGAAAGACAACGAGACTGTTGTCGCCAACGGCGAATACAAGGGCTGGAAACTCAACGACGTGCTGGCGGAGCAGAAGGAGCTGCTGGTCGGCAAGGAGAACTACGCGCGCTACGGCAATTTGTTCCCCCTGCTCATCAAGTTTATCGACGCGCGCCAGCAACTCTCCATCCAGGTGCACCCCAACGACGAGCAGGCTCAGCAGAAGGGGCTGCCGCGCGGCAAGACCGAGATGTGGTATGTGATGAAAAGCGACCCCACGGCCTCCCTGCGCAGCGGTCTGAAGCAACAGATCACGCCCGCAGAGTATAAGCAGATGGTGGAGGACGACACCATCACCGACGCTCTGGCTGAATATCCTGTCAAGGACGGCGACGTCTTCTTCCTCCCCGCGGGCCGCATCCACAGCATCGGCGCGGGCTGCTTCCTGGCCGAGATCCAGGAGACCAGCGACGTCACTTACCGCATTTACGACTTCAAGCGCAAGGACAAAGACGGCAACTATCGCCAGCTCCACACCGCCGAGGCTGCCGAGTGTATCGACTACGACGTGCTGCCCGACTACCGCACCCACTACCAGCCGGCCAAGAACGAGGGCGTGGAACTGGTCCGCTGCCAGCATTTCACCACCTCGGTCTATGACATCGACGAGCCCATGCTCATCGACTATTCCGAGCTCGACAGTTTCGTGATCCTCATCGCCATGGAGGGCATTGGCACGCTGCAGGTGGATGGCGGCAAGGAGACCTCGCTCATAGAGGGCGAGAGCGTTCTCATCCCGGCTACGGCCAAAGAAGTAGTGGTCAGAGGCACGGTGAAGTTTCTCGAGACCTACGCCTAAGACTGCGAGGTTTCCCTTTCCCCTACAAATAGTGGACAGCTGCACGACAACTGTCCACTATTTGTTTTTTCCTATTTTCCAACAGATCACCCTGTTGTATTCCCTTATAGAAGATTCTTTTGCTTCCTTTATAAACGCTCCTGTTGTTTCCTTTATAGATGATTCTGTTGTTTCCTTGTTGGCTACCCGATTATTTTCCTATAGTTTTCCCAACCTTTTTCTGGTTGAGAAGTAGCCTCATCGGCGCGCCTTCCATTGCGCTGCCGCCACGGGCGAGGTGAAGAACACTCCCTGCATATCCATGCCTCCCGTATAGCGGATGGCGTCGCGGTTGGCCGGGATGACGGAGATTTCAGCTCGCCCATTGCTGAGCACGTCGAGATAGACCTGGTAGGAGTCGAGGCGGTAGCGACACGTCGCCTTGATGCGGACGTGGCCCTCCTTGACCTGGGTTTCCTCGTAGCTGTCCAAGGGCGCGATAAAGATCATGCCCGGGCCTTTCGCCGGATCGGCCATATAGACCTGGCCAAAATAGGGCAGGAAGAATCCGATGGAGTCGCGTCCCACCTCCACGCCCCAGTCGTCGTTGAGGCGCACGCCAGGAGCCCGCTGCGGGTACATATAGTCGGCAAAAATGCGATACTTGCGCTGGGCAAGCCGCTGGCTCACGACCGAGGCCGTGATGCGGTCCTGCTCCGACTTACTGAGTTGGCGTCCCTCGGCGTCGAAGAGCGTCGTCGTGGCGCAAGAGGCCAAGACCAGCGCGGTCAAGGCAAAAAATAATAGTCGTTTCATTTTAATTCCTCCTATTTCTATTCCTCCGATTTTATAAAGCAATCGTTCCACCCACGCGGCCCACTAATCGTTACCAATGGCTTCCACCTTCGGTGCAGTCACCTTGTCGATCTTGGGAGCAGCCACGGAGGGCTGCGGAGGAGCCGAAGGCGTAGGCACGGTCTGTGAGGGTTGCGAGCCCATCTCCTCCACGGCTTCCACATCCTGGTCCGTCGCTGGCATGGGAGCCAGGGCCTTGCGCTCCTTCTCCCGCTCGGCGCGTTCCTTGGCCTCGCGCTCACGGTCGGCCCGCTGTGCCGAGTCGGCCTTCGCACTCTTCATCACGTCGCGCCAAAGATAGTTGCCAAGCACGTCGAGCGTGTCATAGACCGACTTATTCCGCCCCGTGGCTGCCTCGTCCATCATCTCTGGCGAGACCGGACCACGGTCGTCGTCGTTGAGGAGATAGACAAAGACGCCGCCCAGCAGCAGGATGGCCAGCAAGAAGAGGACGATGCGCAGAGCCCGGGAGGTCAGACAGCCCCTCAGACCACTTTTATTGGGTTGTGTCATTGCTTCTTTTTTCTTTTCCTGCAAAAGTAAATGAATTTTGATGAAGCACAAAATATTTCCACTTGTTTTTCATTTTCTCGGCACAAAGAACGGCCTTTTAAGATGAAAAGTAGTAATTTTGCAGCCCGATTATGTACACACCAGTTTACAACAAGCGCCGTGTACTGAAGTTTAAGCAGTTCAACAACCACGGCTATTCCCTCTTTAGCGTCTTAGGCAAAGAGGTGATCATCGGCGTGCTGAGCGTAGCCACGCTCCGCTGTGCCGATGCAGCCGCGCAGACCACGTCCGTCGCCGTCGAACCCGACACGACCTGGCAGCGCACTGTGGAGATGAACGAAGTAAACGTCACAGGCACGAGGGCGCCGCTGACCGTACGTCAGCAAGCGAGAATGGTAACTGTACTGAGTCGCAGCGACATAGCGGCTGCGCCGGTACAAAGTGTCAACGACCTGTTGAAATACGCCACGGGAGTGGACGTGAGGCAGAAAGGCCCGCTGGGGGCGCTCACCGACGTGAGCATCCGAGGCGGCAACAGCGAGCAGGTGGCGATCCTGCTCAACGGCATCAACATCTGCGACCCACAGACGGGTCACAACGCGATGGACCTGCCAGTCAGCCTGGGGGAAATAGAGCGCATCGAAGTGCTCGAAGGACCCGCGGCCCGCGTCTATGGCACATCGTCGCTACTCGGAGCGATCAACATCGTCACGCGGATCGACGCGAAGAGCGGGGCGACAGCCCATCTCGAGGGCGGCAGCTACGGCTACCTGGCGGCAGGGGGCCACGGCAACATCAGTTTCCAACGCTGGCGCAACCAGCTCTCAGCCACCTACCTGCGCAGCGACGGCTACCAGCGCAGCAAGGCGGGATCGCTCAACAGCGACTACCGCACGGCGAAGGCTTTCTATCAAGGACAATATGACGACCCCAACGTGGCCCTGCGGTGGCAAGCAGGACTAAGCAGCAAGGACTACGGGTCGAACACTTACTATAGCGCGCGCTTCGACGACCAGTTTGAGCACACCCTCAAGACCTTCTTGTCGCTGAAGGGTGAGAACCGAAGCGGTCTCCTCCATTTCCGTCCAGCCATCTACTGGAACCACCAGGAGGATCGCTTCGAACTGATACGCGGGTCGGAGGCGAAAGTGCCCTACAACTACCACCGCACGGAGGTCTTCGGACTCAACCTCAACGCCTACTTCGACTGGACGCTGGGGCGCACGGCCTTCGGAGCGGAGATGCGCAACGAGGACATCCTCAGCACCAACCTGGGCGACCCGCTCGACAGGAAGCACGCCATCCACGGGACGGAGCGCTTCTACACCAACGGCCTCAACCGCACCAATCTCCAGCTTTTCCTGGAACACAACATCGCCCTCGGACCGCTCTTCGTCTCGGCAGGACTGACGGCGGCGAAGAACACGCAGGCCGACATGGACTGGCGAGTCTATCCCGGCATCGACGTGAGCCTGAGGCTGGACAGCCACTGGCAGGCGTTCGCCAACTTCAACACCTCGCTCAGAATGCCGTCGTTCACGGAGCTCTACTACTCCGTCGGGGGACATAAGGCGGACCGCCACCTGAAGCCAGAGGAACTGAGCGCCGTCGAGGGCGGACTGCGCTACACCAGCCGCGCCATCGAGGCGAAGGCGAGCGTCTTCTACAATCGTCACCGCAACTTGATCGACTGGATCAGCGACGGCGAGACCGACGAGACGGGCGGCACGCTGTGGAAGAGCGTCAACTTCGGCCACATCAAGGCCCTCGGCGTGCAGGCCTCGCTACAGGCGGACATGAGGCAACTGCTGCCGGGTCAGCACTTCTTCGATCGCTTCTCGCTGGGCTACACCTGGCTCAACCAGCGCGAAAACCTGCCCGAAGGCATCGTCAGCCAGTATGCGCTGGAGTATCTGAAGAACAAATTCTCGGCACAGGCCGACTTCCGCCTCCTGCCGCAACTGGCTCTCCGCGTGGGCTATCGGTTGCAGCACCGCATGGGAAGCTACCTCGACGCCGACAACGTGCGCCACAGCTACGCCTCCTATGGTGTGCTCGACGCGCGCCTGCAATGGTCGGAACCGAGATGGAACGCTTACGTCGAGGGCAACAACCTGCTGGACAAGGAGTATCGCGACTATGGCAATGTGGCACAGCCGGGCGTCTGGGTGGTGGCTGGAGTCGCCGTCAAGATCTTTTAGCGCAGTGAAGCACCATCGTGATGTAAAATATACAATTATTAGGTAAAAAGCAAAAGGATGACCAGGCGGGAACCGGGGAGCTTCTTCCCTTCCCGCCTTTTTCCTGACTTCGTCATTGCGTACCCCAAGAAATATAAATCTTACAATTTTTCTCGGCAAGAATGCAAAAAACAGGGCTTTTCTCGTATAGGGGGTCGAGCATACTATTTTACCCGACTTTTTGCGCGCCTCCCTAAGCAACAAAAGCAACCACTGATTATCAAGCACTTACAAACATATTTTGAAAAAGTGACGAAGTCAGGTGAAGCACCATCGTGATGTAAAATATACAATTATTAGGTAAAAAGCAAAAGGATGACCAGGCGGGAACCGGGGAGCTTCTTCCCTTCCCGCCTTTTTCTTTGCTTCTCTTCACATTATATTTCTTTGTATCTCTTTGAAAAACATACCTCTACATCTTTTCCCTTCTTACGCCGAGAGTCCAATCTCCGTTGTCACGTTGTCACGTTTTCATTTTCCATTGCGTTCTTACATTATAACGTTTAACGTTTTAACGTTTTTGTTTTCGCATGGTAGAAAAAATAGGGGGAAAAAGGCAGGAGCATTGGGTTTGGAAAATGTTAAACGTTAAGATGTAAGTTGGCGAATCGCTCACCCCACCCGCTCGTCCAGCGGATTCCTCATCAGCCTGAGCCAAGAGACCCCGAAGTGGGGGCATAACTTATCACCAAGCGTGTACATAAGTTACCTCCAAGCGCGGACATAAGCAACCCTCGGCAAGGCCTCGAATGGTGCTATAGGCTAAATGCAAGAGGAGGGAAAAAGGGAGAGAGAAGAGAGACGGAAAAAGAACAAAGGGACAAGGAAAGGCAAACAAGTAGAAAACGTGGCAAAAGAAAAATAGCAAGGAGAAATAAGACTAAAACTAATGATACTAAACTTTTTTCACACATTACCCCCCCCCGAATGCAATTTTTCCATAGATTTATTTGCACAATTGCTCGAGAAAACGTAAATTTGCAGCATAGAGTTTGTGCAACACGCTTTGATTCCTGAGACAATCAGATTCGATGCAACCTAAGATTGGAAATAACTACGGATTATTAACATTAAAAGAATAGAATTATGAAGAAGATTTTGATATGTGCGATAGCCTTGTTTTGCCTGACGACAAGTACCACGGCACAGACCGCTAAAGAGGTGCAAAAGCAGAGGAAGGAAATCTATAAGATGTCCAAGGAGGAACTGAACCAGAAGGCTACCAAGGACGCCCGCAAGGCGGCCAAGGAATATAAGAAGGAGGGCTGGAAAGCGGCTCCCGGCGCACTGCCCCTGGAGAAGCAGCTGGACCGTCTCTATCTGATGAGGATGGAGGTAGACGCGGATATGTATCCAAAATATCTGACGGGCGAAGCCATGAGCATCGCCGAAAGCTATGATGCGGCCAAGATACAGGCCATGGAACTGGCAAGGCTGAACCTCGCAGGACAGTTGCAGTCGGAAGTGACGGCCCTGGTGGAAAACTCCGTGGGCAACCAGCAGATGTCGCACGAGGAGGCTGCCTCGATCACGCAGACCATCATGGAGTCGAAGGCTCTCTTCTCGCAGAACTTAGGCCGCGTGGTGCCCGTGCTGGAGTGCTACCGCGAGAAGGACAACAAGAACAAGGAGGTACGCGTGGTGATCAGCTACAACACCGAGATGGCCACCGAGATGGCCAAGCGGCTGATACGCCAGGAACTGGAGAAGAAGGGCGAGCAACTCAGAAGCAAGTTTGACCAGATTCAAAAATGATCTACAGGATACTATCCATACTGATCTGTGGGGTGTTCTCCATCGGATGCCTGGCTCAAAGGGTGAAGACGGTGGGTGGAGAATACACCTACGTGGCGCCCAAGAACATGTCGCCGGAAGAGGCTGAGCGCGTCGCCTTTGAGCGTCTGAAGACAAAGCTCATCGCAGAGGAGTTTGGCACGGTCGTCTCGCAGACCAACCTGACCAAGGTGGAAAACCAAAACGGCCAGTCGAACATCGACTTCTCCTCCTACGGTGGCAGCGAGGTGAAGGGCGAATGGATAGAGACGGTCAAGGGCCCACACTTCGAAAACGGATTTGTCGATGGACTGGTGGTGGTGAAGGTGTCGGCCAGAGGCAAGATCCGCGAGATCGTCTCCTCCAAGGTGGAGTTTGACTCGCGCATCCTGCGCAACGGCACGGAAGACCGCTACGAGGCCGACCGATTTCGCGAGGGCGACGATCTCTACATCTCCTTCGCTGCCCCCGTGGACGGCTATGTGGCGGCCTATCTGATCGACAACGAGAACACGGCCTACTGCCTACTGCCCTACAAGGGGCAGAAGGAGGGCAACGTGCGCGTGGAGGCCGGCAAGCGCTACGTCTTCGGATCGGTGGGCTGCGCAGCGCCGGAGGAGAAACCGATCGTGGACGAATACTTCATGACCTGCTCGCAGCAGCAGGAGGTCAACCAGCTCTATGTGGTCTTCTCGCCCAACGCCTTCTACAAGAAGGTGGACTGCGAGATCGACAAGGGGCTGCCACGGATGCTATCAGCAGAGGCATTCCAGGAATGGCTCTCGGCCTGCAGGATGAAGGATCCACAGATGAACGTCAGCAGAAAGATCCTCACCGTGACGAAGAAATAGGCTCGTCGCGCGAAAGTCCCTCTGATCCAAGAGACCAAGGCTATCGGGTAAGAAAGGGCCGCACGGTAGTAAAAAATGCCCAGTCAAAACATAAGGACCAGACGATGAAAAGATACTATATCCTATTATTGGGCTTGTGCATGATGAGCAGCATCCAGGCACAGGACAACGACCCGCGCAAGGCTTTCGACCGATTCGCGCAGCGGTCGAAGCAGAAGTTTGACGACTTCCGCAGCAGAGCCAACGAGCAGTATGCCGAGGCCATGAAGCGGGCGTGGGAACGATTCAACGCCCAGCCCGCCGTGCCACGGCCCAAGGACGAGACCGTCCCGCCCGTCGTCCTGCCCGAGGAGGACCGCGACAAACCGATAGAGACGCGGCCCGTGCCCATCAAGGATGTGGTGACGCCGCCCGCGCCTGCTCCTCAACCCGAACCCATCTCCCCTGTCGAGGAGCGTCCGCAGCCGAAGGATCAGACCGTAGGCTTCGTCTATTGCGGGACGAAACTCGAAGTGCGCATGAACGCCAGCTCGCGGCCCAGACTCTCCTCCTGCGACAACGACGCGCTGGCAGCAGCATGGAGCCGACTGGCCAAGGACGACGCGCTCAACAACACGCTGCGCGACTGCCTCGACCTGCGCCAGGAACTGCAACTCTGCGACTGGGCCTACCTCAACATGATCCACGCCCTGGCTCAAAAGGCCTTCGGGGAGAGCAACGAGGCCACGCTGCTGACGGCCTACCTCTACTGTCAGAGTGGCTACCAGATGCGACTGGCGCGCAACAGCGAACGCGTCGTGCTGCTCTTCGCCAGCAACCACGCCATCTACAACAGCGGCTACTACCGACTGGAGAACACCAACTTCTATCCCTTCGGGGGCGAAGAGCCGCTGCTGGAGATCTGCGACGCGAAGTTTCCGAAGGAGCAGCCCATGTCGCTCCTCATCCCACGCGCACAGCAGTTGGCACAGCAACCTTCCACGCCGAGGACGCTGACGTCGAAACGCTACGCCGACATCAGCGTGACGACGAGCGTGAACAAGAACATGATAGACTTCTACGACAGCTACCCGACCTCGGAGGTCAACGACAACTTCATGACGCGCTGGGCAATGTATGGCAACACGCCACTCGACGACCGGGTGAAGGCAGAGCTCTACCCCGCCCTGCGGGCCAAGATAGCGGGAGGCGGAGAGCTGGAGGCGGCCAACAAACTGCTCAACTGGGTGCAGACGGCCTTCGAGTATGAATATGACGAGGTGGTGTGGGGCCACGACCGGGCGTTCTTCGCCGAGGAGACGCTCTACTATCCCTACTGCGACTGCGAGGACCGCGCCATCCTCTACACCAGGCTCGTGCGCGACCTGCTGGGCCTGAAGACCATACTGGTCTATTACCCGGGCCACCTGGCCTGCGCCGTCGGCTTCGAAGGCCAAGTGGCGGGCGACTACATCCTCCTCGACGGGAAACGATTCGTCGTCACCGACCCGACCTATATCGGGGCCAGTGTGGGAATGACCATGCCGGGAATGGACAACAGTCAGGCAAGCGTCATCCTCCTGAAATAGTCCTCCAGTGAAAATAAAAAGCTGAAAAAGGCGATAGGCCAAGCCAAAAAGCCGCAGCAACGGATCAATGAAAGAAAAAGAAACAAACCAAACAACGACAGGGAAACCGAAGCGCAGGGCCAGGTGGCGCCATCACGTGGTGGTGACGCTGCTCGCCGTGATCATCATGACCCTGTTTGCCATCATCACCATCAAGGTGGACTACCTGGCTCCCGTCAAGCGGGCACTCGCCGGATTCTCCTTCACGGACGTCTATTACCAGATAGAGACGGAGGGCAGCGATCCCGACACCTGCCGCTACATCACCATCGTAGATCTGACGAGAGTGACGGAACGGGGACAAATCGCCAAGGTGCTGAGAGACATCGAGGCCGCCCACCCGAAGGTGATCGGCATGGACTGCGTCTTCGAGGGAGAGGGCGAGGACATGGAGGGCAACAACGCCATCGTGGAGGTGGCGGAGCAATACAAGAACATCGTCTTTGCGAAGAAACTGCAGGACTGGAAGGGCGACAGCGTCGGCTACACCAAGGCCACGAGGTCTTTCTTCGCCGACTTTGTCGATATCACGGAGGGCACGGTCAACATGCCGCGCCTGCTCTACGACAATATGAAGCGGAAATACCCCTGGCAGAGCGCTACAAAGGGAAACAATTCCCCTCCTTCATCGCCCAAATCTCCAACCGCTATGCGGACCGCGACCTCGTGAAAGGGCGCACCGACGACATCAACATCAACTTCTCGCCCACGGCCTTCCGGGTGCTGCAGCCCGAGGAAGTGAAGGCTCATCCAGAGCTCATCGAGGGCCAGATCGTCCTCTTCGGATCGGTCTATGAGGAGGTAGATATGCACTGGACGCCCGTGGGCAAGATAGCGGGTGTGGAACTGCTGGCCTACAGCATCCAGAGTCTCGTGGAGCAGAAGGAGATCCACAAGGTCTCGGGAGCCGCGTTCTGGATCATCTCCCTGCTCATCGTCCTACTCATCGAAGTGATGCAATCGCGCTACCTCGACAAGACAAAACACTCGCCCAACGAGTTTGTGCGCTACGTGGCGAGTTCGCCCTATGTGATGAACATCCTCACCTACCTCTTCACGACGGTGTTTATCGGAGCGAGCTTCGTCGTCTTCAGCAAGTATCACGTCAGTTTCAACCTGGCCTGGGCCTTATCTACCATCGCTTTCCTGGGCCTGTCGCGCAATATGTACAATTCCCTGAGAGACTACTTCCAGTCGATCAAGGACAAGCATAAACAGTCAAAAAACATCAGTCTATGACAAGAATCAAATATCTTCTCCTCACCGCAATCTGCCTGGTCTGTGCGCAGGCCTACGGCCAGTCGCTGCTCGTATATCATGTGGTGGGACAGGTGAGCTACCGCGTCAACGGCGTCTCCAAACCGCTGGTCATGAACACGAAGGTGACGGCGCAGACAAGCATCACCGTGCCCTACGGAGGCAAGGTGGAACTGCTCAACGAACAGAGCAAACAGCGCGTCACGATCAAGCAGCCAGGACAGGGCACGATCAAGCAGCTCTCCGCGGCCCGCGGCAACAGCGTCTCACAACTGTCCGGGAAATATATCGCCTACGTCAAGAAGCAGCTCGGCAACAAGAACCTGGTCTCGCAGAAACGCTACACGGACTTCGTGACCGTGACGCGCGAACTCGACTCCGTGGAGGTGGCAGCACCCAAGCAGGAGCTCTCCTTCGCCGACCGCTTCAACCAGTTTAAGAAGCAGTCGGAGCAGAAGTACCTGAGTTTCAGACAGGAGTGCAACAAGCAATATACCGACTTCGTGCGCCAGGCGTGGGAGCGATTTGGCGCAGAGCCTCCCGTGAAGCGTCCCGAAGAACCGAAGGTGGAGCCAGTGGTCTATCAAGACACGTTGGCCACATCGAAGTTTTTGTTCTTCGGCCGCAAGAAGAAGAAAGCCAACGTGAAGGGCGACGAGGCGACGGCCCGCGCCCCTCAGCGTCCTGAGCCCGTGGAGCCGATCGAGCGCGTGGCGCTCAGCGAGGAGGAGACGGAGTATGGATCCATGCCGTTTGTGTTCTTCGGCAACGAACTCTCGGTACACCTGGACGAGACGAAGCGATTCAATATCGGCGAGATCAATCCCAACCGCATAGCGGACATCCTGCTCTACCTCAGCGGATTGACCTACGACAACCTGGTCTGCGACTGTCTGGCCCTGCGCGACAAGCACCAGCTCTGCGACTGGGCCTACCTGCTGATGCTCAAGGGCATTACGGACCAGTTTTGTGGTGCTGACACCAACGAGTCGGCGCTGCTCCTGGGCTACCTCTACTATCAGTCGGGCTACAAGATCCGCTTTGCCTCGGACGACAACGACCATCTTTACCTGCTCGTCGCCTCCAACGACGTGATCTACGACAAACCGTCCTACGTCATCAATGGCGAGAAATTCTACCCTGTCCACGACGTGGACGTGGCGCTGAACATCTGTACGGCGAAGTTTCCCAAGGAGAGCAATCTCTCTCTGCGCATCGACAAAGCGATAGAGTTTGACAAGATGGCTACGGAGGTACGCACGATCACGTCGGAACGATTCCCAGACCTCCACATCGACGTCGCGGTCAACAAAAACCTCATCGACTTCTACAACGAGTATCCCTCGTCCTACACCAACAACGACATCTACACCTTCTGGGCCATCTATGCCGACACGCCGATGAACGAGGACGTGAAGACGCAGATCTATCCCGCCCTGAGGGAGTATATCAAGGGCAAGAGCGAGGCGGAGGCCGTCGGCAGCCTGCTCAACCTGGTGCAGACGGGACTGGAATATAAGTTCGACAAGGAAGTGTGGGGCGTGGAGGACCGTGCGTTCTTTGCCGAGGAGACCCTCTTCTATCCCTACTGCGACTGCGAGGACCGCGCCATCCTCCTGACGCGCCTCGTCCGCGATCTGCTCGGCTTGGAGTGTGTTCTCATCTACTATCCGGGCCACATGGCCTGCGCCGTCCATTTCTCCGAGCCAGTCGATGGCGACTATTACACCTACGGCGAGAAGGACTTCACGGTCTGCGACCCGACTTATATCGGAGCGCCCATCGGCCGACAGATGCCCGACTTTGCCGACAAGGAGGCCACGCTGATCCCAATCAAAACAAAATAGCCCATCAACACAGAATCAGTCTGTCAAAATAAAAAAAAGTCCATCCATATAGATCGGACGAAACCAAGAGAGAGAGCATCATTGTATTTTACCTATTAAAATAATTACACTTATGAAACATTTTTATTACTATATGGGACTCGCCTGCCTACTGGGTTGTCCGCTCCAACTTTCGGCGCAAGAGACAGAAAAGGCGGAAGCGCCACGCACCCATGAGGTGAATGTGAAACTGGACAAGACGCCTGATGGATTTGCCAACCACTATAGTGCGTTCTACTACTACAACGGGAAGGAAATCCTCAACATGCGCAACTACCTCATGAAGACGGCCGACAAGGTGACCTCGCTCTACATCAACCCAGCCGGAGGTTCCTATGCTTTACACGGTGATGGTGTACCGCCTGCTCGAAAAGGATTGGCAGATCGGCAAGGTGGGGACGACGAAACAATATAAGCCTACGGCCATCTGCTATTCGCCAGACGCAAGGTTTCTGTACGTGATGGGCAGCGACTCCAGGGTGCACGTCTTTTCCACACGCAAGACGCAGGAGGTCAACAGCTTTGCCATCAACGGCGTGGGAACACGACTCGACGCCAGTGCCAACGGCTACTTCCTCGTGGCCAGTTCGAAGGAGAAGATACAGATCCTCAACCTCGACAACCAGACTGTGCGCACCTCTATCCCGCTCCACGCGGAACTGCGCGACCTGGCTTTCTCGTCCAACTGCAAACTGATGGCAGTACTGACAGCCGACGGAGCGTGCGACATCTACGACACCAAGACCTTTGAGGTGACGAAGCACTACGACGCTATGGGACTGGCGCGCAAATGCTTCTTCCACCCGGAGAACAAATACCTCACCGTCGTCACGGGCGACCAGCGCATCGCCTTCATCAACCTGCTCAACGACCAGGACCGACAATACCTGGACGCAAAGGAGGCTGGCGTCAACTATCTCAACTACTCCAAGACGGTGAAGAACGATATCTACCTGGCCTACAACACGAACAATAGCTTGGTCTTCACGCCAGTAGGATTCCTCACGCCGAATCGCCAAGAGCGACTGAAGGACGAACTGAACAGGAGGATGGACGATTGGATGGAGCGAATGGAGGGCGAGAGCCTCGATGACTACAACGCTCGCGTGAACGAAGAGTCGCGACTCAGACAGATGCGCCTCTTCGAAGCCGATATCGCCACGGGAATGGCGGGCAATATCTTGAGCGCATCGGAGATAAAGATGGGCAACTACAACGCAGAGATGAGCATGTTGACCCTCGACTTTGACAACATGGCAAGCATCTACCTGACCGTGCCGCTCAACGAACTGGAGACGTTCATGGACGTAAACGACCTGGAGTTTGTCAACACCAAGTATGGCCTCAACGAGAAGGACGAGTTTGAGATCGTCTATACTGAGGTGATCAACAAGCGGACGGGCAAGACCTATATCTTCGACAATACGGAACGCAAGTCGCTGGCCTTCCTGGAGGCAGACGACAACTTCGTGCCCTTCGAGCAACTGCAGGGAGCGAAGATGGAGCAACTCGTGCTGGAGGAGATCAAGAACAACATCATGCAGGAGGCACAGGACCAGAACTTCATCTCCGACCACACGAAGATCGACGTCCGCACGAAGGTGATCAACACAACGGACGCCTCGGGAAAGAGCATCTACAACTATGATGTCGAGGTGTCCTATACCGTCGATGAGGAATATTCGGCCACGGACGACTTCGCTCCGGGTCGCTTCAAGTGTGAGGAGTCCAACGCGGCCCTGGCGATGCTGGCCATCGTAAAGAAGGCACTCACGGGCGACTTCTCGAAATACATGGTCGAGGGCAAGCAGGTGAAGGTGCAGATCACGGGTATGGCCGACGCACTGCCCTTCCGCCGCACGGTGGCCTACGACGGCTGCTATGGTGACTTCGACCAGGAGCCTGTATATAAGAACGACGAACTGAGCAACATTACCGTCACCGAAGCCACGGGTATCAGCGAGAACGAGCAGCTGGCCTATCTGCGCGCCATGGGCGTGAAGGACTACCTGGACCGCAACATCCCAGCCTTTGGAAAGATGCGAACGACGTTTGACACCTATATTGAGGTTTCGCAGAACAAGGGTGGAGCCTATCGTCGCATCGGCGTGAAACTCACCTTTGTGGACGCGCTCTAACCATCGAATTCTCATTAGATTGTGTATGAAAAAGGTTTTTATAGCCATTTCCCTATTACTCTTATCGTCGGGCAGCCGGCTGGCTGCCCAGACGATAATGGATTCCAATACGGCGTATAAGGAGTTTGTGCGGCTGGCCAACGAGGACACAGACAAGGTTCTGACCTACGACGCATTGTATCGTTGCTATGCTGCAACCTACGTCGTCATGACTACTTCGGAGAAGACGAGTTCCGAATATAGCCAAGCGACCTATAATATGACGCATATCCTCCCGTTCCTGCCCAATGCCGCGGCCTTCTACAGTCGCGGTATGAGCGCAGGCAACGCCGTGAAGTTTGCGCGCGCCTTTGTCGATGTGGCCAACTTGCCTGCCTTTGCCGACGGAGGCTATCGGTCGCAGACGGCCTATGCGCAACTGTCCTACTACGCTGCAGCCAGCCTGGTCAACCAGCGACAGTACGAGGAGGCCATTCCCTACCTGCAGTCCTACATCCGGTCGGGCGAGGACAAATACCGCAAGACGGTGTTCATCAACCTCGTCAAGTCGTGTGCCGCCTCCAACCAGTACGACTTGGCCATCGTCACGCTGGAGCAAGCCACGGAGAATTATCCTACCGACTACGACTTCGTCTCGGCGGCGGTGAACCTCTGTATCGACCACAACGACAACGAACGGCTGCAGCACTTTGTCTCCAAGGGACTCGCGCTCCAACCAGAGGACGCAACGCTGCTCAACATCCAGGGCAAACTCTATGAGGAGAAGCGCGAGTTCAAACAGGCACTCAGCGTGTACCAAAAGTTGCAGGAGACGCATCCCAAGGCTCTGGACGTGCTGAAGCACCTGGCTATCAACAGCTATAATCTCGGTGTGGAAAACTACAATAAGACGCTCGAGCTCAGGGAGGATCCCAACGTTCTCTTCTATGAGGCGGAGGCGAAGGAGTATTTCACCCAGGCCATCGACCACCTGCGCAACATCCTCATCAGCGATCCGCTCTCGCTGAAATACACGCAGGCGCTGGCTGTCGCCTATATCTGTACGGGCGACAAGGAGAACTTCGGGCTGGTCAACTACAAACTGGTTTCGCTGGGCGGAGGAAAAATCGAGGAGAATGTCATCCCGCGCTTCATCGACTTCGTACAGGAGGCTGGACCCACCGTGGCGGCCATTCCAAGTGCCGATGCAGGCGGCCAACCGGAGTCCTTGGCGGAGGATCAGCTACAGGGCATCCCTGCCTACTCGGCCTTTGCCGTGCCATTCATAGAGAGCCGTATCGGCAAATGGCAGGAGAAGGACCCCTATGAGACGCTGGATGAATACCGCAACCGCGTGACGGAACAGAGCCGCGAGGAGAAACTCAAGGAGATGCAGCACCTCGCCCAGCAGGAGTTTATCAGTCTCTACGAGACGAGAGTGAACCTTCGCCATTTGGAACTGCGGCCCTACGACGCAGAGAATGAAGTGTTTCTCGTCACCTCGCCCGAGGTAGGCGAGATGATCATCCCGGTGCCAAGAAGCAACGACGAGGCCAAGATCTTCGCATCCAATTGGAACGGAATGCAGTTTAAGGACCCGAAGTACTTCATCGACAACGACCATCTGGCGATAGCCAGCCTGACGATCATCACGCCCTCGGGCAAGCGCTACCAGTATGACAACGCCGCCGCACTCAACTACACGGTGACGAACGTCGATGTGCATTTCGATCCGATCAACGCGGATATGCTCGCTGCCAACAGTTCCATCAACCAGCAGACAATCAAGGAGCAGAACGTGAAACTGGGTTCTTCGGATGTCGATGAGAACATTCCCGAGACGCCGACTGACAACACGCGGACCTTTGCCGTCATCATCGCCAACCAGCACTATACGAACATCCCGGGTGGCGACGTGCTGCTGGCACTCAACGACGGATCGACAATGGCGAAATACTGCCATCAGACCTTGGGAATGCCGAAGGAGAACGTGCGCTACTATGCTGACGCCTCCTATGGCACGATGCTGCGAGCCATACAGGACATCAAGCAGATAGCGGCCTCCTTCCATGGAGACATCAATATCGTCTTCTATTATGCGGGCCACGGCATTCCTAACGAGCAGACGAAAGACGCCTACCTTCTGCCGACCGACGCGGACGGACTACAGACGGAGGGCTGCTACTCGCTCAACCGGCTCTACGCCGAACTGGGTTCTACTGGCGCCAAGCAGATCGTGGTGTTCCTCGACGCTTGCTTCTCGGGATCCAAGCGTGGCGAAGGAATGCTGGCCATGGCACGCGGCATAGGTGTGAAACCGAAGCGAGAAGACCCCAATGGCAATATGGTGGTGTTCACCGCAGCCTCGGGAGAAGAGACAGCCTATCCTTATTCCGTCAAGGGACACGGCCTCTTCACCTACTACCTGCTGAAGAAACTCCAGGAAACGCAGGGCGACGTCACCTTGGGCGAACTGGGATCGTATGTCTCCGAAAACGTGCGGCAGCAGTCGGCGGTGATCAACCGCAAGCCCCAGACTCCGACCTTCACTCCATCCTCTGCCCTCGCCGAGAGCTGGCAGGACTTGAAGTTGAGATAGCAAAACCCGTGTAGCTCTTCCGACCGAGCAAACAAGACTCCTTGGAGCTCAACAAGCAAAACTACTTGGAGTTAAACCCTGATCGGTCATTAGAAAATGACAAGAAGCGTTTTCTAATGACCGACTTGGGGTAAATATAACAACATATTTCTGAAATACAAGCTCATAGATGATAATATCCTTGAACTGTCCAAGCGCCTAAAGTTCCAGGCTCAGCAGGAGTCATTGACAGAAGCATGGAAACCATACATAAAGGATCCTGATACGGTCTATACCGATGCAACGTGCTACGAAAGTGCCATGCGTTACCCAACAGACGCAAAGTTGCTATGAGAAGGCGTAGAGAAGATACATACAATGTGTAAGGCAAGTAGGGAACTCGGCATTCACCGCATGAGGACCAAGTACCATCGACTCGAATTACGATAAAACTCCGAAAAAGCAGAAGAGGACAACCTCAGAGGGCATACCCTCGTCTATAGATATTGAATTCTTAGAATCAAACGACAATACTGATAGCGTTGAATCTGTTCGTGTTGAAAAATCGCAAATTCCTTAACATGACCCGAATAACGTGTTAAAAAATCCCCCAAACTGCGTTGCAATGCCTTGGGCTTGTTGTCAAAGAGGCAATACGCTCCCAAGGCAGAAATAAGGTTCATGATAAAGTTGCTTACGGACCTATGGCGTGAGTGTACAATTTTGTTCTCCAACATGTCGTTGAGAGATTCGATAATCCACTCACCCGTGCGCTGCGGTTTCACAGATGCCGAAATTCACCACGGTCTACCAATTAATCATTTTATTTGACATAAAAGGTAAAAATGGGTAAAACTCCCTACTAGAACCACAGGAGGCATTAGCGGCAAAATCATGCCAAAAATAGTATATTGACTTCGTTGGGCAACGAAGTTATATTCATCGGCCTACGAAGTTATATTCATCGGTCTACGAAGTTAACTTCATCGCCCGATGAATATAACTTCATAAAAAGGGGTGAAAACCCCATTTACCCATGCTAATACCGCTACCTTGTCATTAATGACAAAAATATTTACATCAGCAGCTTTGAAAAAGGATTGCAGAGTGAGACCTTTTGTTGGCACGGCTAAATAGATGGGGGAAATAGAAGGGAAGCGGAAGAAATTGTAAGGGGAATTCATGAGCTTAGCGGCCTGTGCTGGACGTTGAACTTAACCTGAAACTCGTGGATCCCATTATGGAATGAGTAGGCGATGGTCCAGTGGTGATAGTTGCAGATGCTCTTTACGATAGCCAGTCCAAGGCCGTTGCCTTTTTGGCTCTTCGTGCGGTAGAAGCGGGAGAAAACGTGATTCTGATCAAGGGCTGGGTCGGTGGACGTATTGGCGACGGTCAGGCGGTCGTCGTTGACGATGATCTTTACGAATGAGACCCGCTGCCCTGTCTTGTAGGTAATGGGGCTGTTGTGGCGGATAGCATTGACTGCAAGATTTGTGATCATGCTCTCAAGCAGCGGCTCGTTGCAATGGAGAGTGAGCGACGTATCGCTAAGTTCTATAACAACATCCATGCCAGGAGCGAGGGTTTCCATTTGAGGAATCACCGCCCGTATCTTGTCGCACAGGTCGATATTTGTCATTGCCGCATATTGATTGTTCTCTATCTTCGAGAGGAGCAGGAGGTTGCGGCTAAGACGTGACATACGGCACAACTCCTGATAGATTTGCTGTATCTCACGGTTTTGGCGTTCCGTAAGTTCGCTATCTTGAAGTAAATTGTCGAGCTTGCTCTGTACGACGGCTATGGGAGTCTGCAACTCATGCGACGCGTTCTCAGTGAACTCCTTCTGAACCTTGTAGCTTCTGACGCTTGCCGTCATTAATTCAGTCAACGTATCGTTGAGTTCGTCAAACTCCTTCGTACCCGAATGGGATAGCTGCGGCACCTGCCCGCTCTCCACCTTGAAAGTCTTTATTTCACGCAAAGTGTAGTTGAACGGACGCCACAGGCGTTGCGGCACATAGCGCATGATGACCAGCACGGCAATGAGAATGATGGCGATGATGGCGAAAAACTGAATGAGCAGACCTTCTATTGTGTCCCTCTCTAAGTCGATATCGGGATTGGTAATCTCATACTGTCTTACCAATTCGGCAAGGTCTTCAACGTAATAATTTGTTGTGATAAGGTAAAGCAAAGGTATTGCCAGCACCATCAGTATGGCCATGCAGATGACGAAGCGTGTCATCAGCCGTCGCGTCAATGTTGTCTCTTTCATTCTTTCCATTGGTAGCCTGTTCCATAAATAGTTTTGATGCAGTCTTTTACACCCGCCTTGGCGAGTTTTGCCTTCAGATTCTTGATGTGGCTATAGATGAAGTCGAAAGAATCCATCATGTCAGCCATCTCGCCGCTGAGGTGTTCGGCAATGGCCGCCTTCGACAATACCTTGTTGCGATTGCTGATAAAGAAAAGCAGAAGATTGTACTCAGTGCGTGTCAGGTCAATAACCTGACTATGCTGTGTGTGCGGCGAGGACGCCACATCTCCTACTGCTTGAACGGTCTTCTGCAACAAGTCTATCCTCAGACCGCCTGACTGTATAACGTTGTTTGCCGTGAATTCCCTTCGGCGGATAAGCGCATAGATGCGCATCGACAATTCCGGCAGTGCGAATGGTTTGGACAGATAGTCATCGGCTCCAATCTCCAATCCGCTGACACGGTCGTCGATGGAATCTTTGGCAGAAATGATTATCACGCCAGTGCTGCTGCGTCGCCGCCTTATCTCACGCAGTATGTCAAGACCATCGCCACCAGGCAGCATTAGGTCAAGCAGAATGCAATCGTAGTCGTAAACTACTGCCTTCATCTTTGCGTCGGCAAACGTGAAAGCCTGCTCGCAGAGGTAGTCTTGACTTTCCAAGTATTTGCATATACTGTCGCTCAGTCGCCGCTCGTCTTCTATTATCAACACCTTCATGTTATCCATAACGGCAGAAAAGAAGTTATATTGTTGGGGTCAGAATCTTATTGAAGCCGCTGCGGCAAGTGCTAACATGGTGAAGGTGAATGTGCTCAGCATGAATGTTGGCTGTCGATCGGTTTGGTAGCTATTTATGACCTTTCCAAAGCGTTTGAGCACGAATGCTGCGATGGACCAACCGAGTAGAGCCCCACAGACTATGTCGCCGAGGAAATGAACACCAAGGTAGATACGAGAGTAGCACATCATCACAGTGAACGCAATCAGGACGAAACGAGTCAAGCGGTTGCGAAACACGTAGATGAGCATCGTGGTCATGCCTACAGTGTTGGCGGCGTGGCTTGACACAAACCCATTCATGCCACCACGATAGTCGTTTACGTAGTGCAGCTGGTTGCACACCGATGGGTCATGAGAGGGGCGCAGCCGACCTACCAACGGCTTTATAACACCCGAGGAAAGCTGGTCGCACAATGTGAGCACAACGATAAACGATACGACGAAGACCAGCTTTTCCCTCATCTTGCCAGGATGCATGGCGAAAACGGCGGCCAAGGCCGTCAGCTCAAGCGGGATCCACGTCAGCTTTTGGGAATAAAGATACCAGAAGCTATCGGCTGTTGCCGAACCATCGTAATTCAATATGAGCATGACCTGCTTGTCAATATGGTTCAGTATGGCGAGAGCGGCATTGACAAGAGCCGCAAGCAAAGGCAAGAACCTCCAAAGCAGCACGACGACGAGTGACACAAAGATCAGCACCATCGCATCGCCTATAGTGATGCGCAGCTTCGCAGTAAAAGGCCTTAATTGCACAAAGAAAAGTGTTCTGTCCATATATTCCGCATTAATTGTCTGTTCAGCCGCAAAAATATAGGGCAAGTTTGTAGCCATTTTGAAGATTTTGCGAGACTACAAAATATCTACAGATTTGAAGCAAAGTTTAACTGTGAAGTAGGGAAATCGATGACCAAATGCTGATAGGCATCAAAGTGCTTCGCGCAGCACTCCCCATAATGTTTTATCGGACAGCAATAAAAGTGGAATAAAAAAAGAGACAGCCTCTTGCGAGAACTGTCCCAATGAAAGGAGGAGTGGTACCTCTTGGAGTTGAACCAAGGACACATGGATTTTCAGTCCATTGCTCTACCACCTGAGCTAAGGTACCTTTCAGCAAATCGTTGTTTTTCGATTGCGGGTGCAAAGTTAGAGATTTATTTTTATCCCACCAAATATTCCCAAGAGAAAGTTTAAAAATTAACCCCTATTAACGGTTTAAACATTTTTCTCCTACTTTAAATGACCGATTTGCTCCCTTGATTCATCATATCTCGAATTAATAGTCGGACGGAGGAGTCCTGCGTGAAGATCGGGGAAAAAGGAAAAGACCCTATGGTAAGAATTGTAAGATCAGGAAAGAAGGGAATAATCCTCATCTTTCCCTATTCAATGACAAACTTTTGCTTGACGCTCTTGGCCTTGATACGGAAGGAGACTTCGAGCGACCGGGGCTCATCCTTCAAGCAATTTTCTGTGGAGAAGGTGACGAGGTAGTCTTGCCCATCGCGGCTGAACTGCAAGTTTTCGGCACAGTCCGATTTAAGAGTCGGCGTGCCCGAAGGAGTGATTTTGCGACCATCATACTCCAGCCACACGCGGTAAGCCCCTTTGTCCGCCTGCTTGCCGTGGAGAGAGAGCTTCGAGGGCGCCTTCCTATAGAGTGCGGCAATCCCCTCTGCCCACGCCTTGCGGCGCTTGTCGAAGAAATAAGTCACACACTCCTTGATCTCCACGCTACCCCGGTCTATGTCCTCGATAGAGGAGATCGAAGAGAGGCGCGCATTGAGCGCCTCCGTCTTTTCTACCATCTCGCGGTCTATTTTCAAGAACTCATTCAGGTACTCATTGCGCACGCTCTCGGGAAAAGGATAGAGCATACAATACTCATAGGAGACCTCGTGCGTCTTCTTGTCCTGGCGTTTCTCCCAGTAGGTTGCCAAGGTGTTGGCCGCCGAGATATTGGTAAGGAAAGGCATGACTGCCGACTGCGTGGAAGAATTGTTGATAAACTCCTCCGTAAACTCCGAACCAGCCGTGGCGTTGACATTCCTGACATAGACACTCGACTCAGAATAGACATTGGTGGCAATAGAACTGATGATCTCCATGCGCAAAGCCTGCATGCAAGCCTGGCGCGCCTCTTCGAGCGTAGCCTTCTCGGCGCCAAGTGCTATCGCCTCGTCACCACTCCGTCCCACCCAGTCGGGACGCCGCTTCTCACTACGGTCCAGCACCTTGTAGTCCTGGGCAAAGGCCGAGGACACAAGCACCGCCAGACACAGTATCATCCACAGTTTTCTCATCACTACATCGACTCTATGGGAGTATTCAACTCCATTTCCTTCTCCCGCTGCTGATCCTCATACCACTTCGCAATACGCTTGCTTGCGGTGCGAACAAAGCGGACGATCTGAGGGTCGTTGACACGGATGCTGCCGATGAGTTGGTCCATCGCCTTCTCCTTGTCGCCCACCACATCGGTCTGCAGCGAGACGGATTGACTGTAATAGACGCTGCCGTCCACAGTATTCACCGCCGTGAAGGTGACTTCGGCAGAGAGCACCGTCACGTCCCGGACCAATCCCGCTGAACGTTTGGTATCCTTGACGTCGAGGTCGGCCTTGATGCCAAACAGCGTAGTGCCAGCCCCTACGCCAACCTTGTTTTTGGCAATGATACGTTCCACCTTATTCTGCAACGCCAGTTTCTGCTGATCCGTCAGATGAGATCCTTCGGGCATGATCGCCACAAAGGTCACCGGCTTCTGACGCGTCTCTGCGCGATCCGTAGCCTCATCTTCCTGTCCCGACTGCGCCAGTACTAAGGCCGGCGACAGTAGCGCAAGAAGCAAGATCACATATTTCAAACATCTTCTCATAGGATCGGGGATTTGGATGATTACTTGAGGAATATTACCGAGGATTACTATCGAGGAAAACTACTGGATCGTGACAATCACTTTCTGGCCCATGACATCAATCTTCGCCAGATGATCATCGCCAAGAAGTTCGGCCATCTGTTTGCGCAAGGCCGCATGGAAACCAGAGGTTTTGTACGACTGCCCCTTCTCATCGAAGTAAGGCACACGCAGCGTCGCTCCCAGATACTTCTCGCTGCTCATGCTGATTCGCTCATTGCCATTGACGGCCATTTGTCGCAACCAAGCCTCGAAAGCATCTTTGAAGATCGCGCCATTGTCCAGTTCGTCCTCAAAGCTGAAGTCATCGACATTCTGATCAATGACCAGATTTAGTTCCACCTCCAAACCATTGATGGCAATGGCATTGAAAGCATTCTGCAACTGCTGGAAGAACGAATTGCGCTGCTGATTGGCCTTGGCATTGATCGTCTGCTCCAGCACCAACAACGAGTCGCCACGGTTCTGTCCAATCAGTTTTGTGCTGGCCAATGTCGTGCTCGTGAAAGCCTCCACAGCCGTCATCTCCACCGTCACGGTGACAATTCCAGTGCTTCCCACAGACTGGTTGCACCTCACCAGGACTTTCACATCTGTGCCTGCATTCTGCAACATTTTCTCCACAGCCTCCGACTGCGATCCCTGCAAGAGAATATCGTTGTTTTGGAGGTTTTGGATCATCGTCTTGTAGTTCTTCGTCAGATAGCCCCGCTTGCTAAACATCATCTCCACACTCGACGCAGCCACACGGTTCATGGAGTTGCCCTCCAGCACTTCCATCTGATTCTCGTCCTGCCTCACAAACGGAACGATGGTGATAGAAGGGAGATTCGTGCGCGCCACGGTGCCTACATTGGCCCCCACCACGCCTGCAGCCTTCATCAACGGCTGCAGGTAAAACGTCGCCTCTACCTCAGCCCGCACCCTGCCATTCTCCTTGGTATATTTGCCCAAGTCCTGACAGTTGGCCACCACCGTAGCGTAGCGGTCCTCCTCAAACATGCGGCGATCGTAGTCCTCATCGACAATGGCCCACAGCGGCTGACCGTTGTTCACACCCTCCACACCCACATGGAGCAGGGTGTAGAGCGCCGACTTCTGCGCCATCACGAGCGCCTCCTTTTTGTTGTCTCCCAAACCCGAGCAGCACAGCGTCACCGTGTTCTTGACTGAGGAGACCGAGACGACCTGCACGTCGGTAGAGTACTTACCAGCCTGCTGGGCAAACGCGGAGACCGACAGCAGGGTCCAAAGCAGAAAGAATGCGATTTTCTTCATAGTGGAGTCTCTTTTGATGGTGGACGGCGACCACCGGGAGACAGGAGACAGCGCCAGGGCTGCCACACTCCCGATGGGCGCGACCCACCTTTGCAAGTGATAAAAATCCGATCTATTTAAATACCAGGACTATTAGATACCGATCTTGTCCAGCAGTCCCACCTTCTTGCGGGTCTTGACGTAGAGCGTGCCACCACCGTTGAACTCGGCAAAGATTTCCTCGCCACCCTTGGAGACCTTGCAGAGCGTCAGATCATGCGCCTGCACCTCGTCCACGCTGAGTTCGCCAATCTTCACCTGGATGGTACGCGTACCCACCGTCTTCTGCTTGAAAACCTCAAACTTCGTATCCTTGGCAATACCGTTGTCCGTGCCTGCATTGACATAGACCATGACGGCCTTGCCCTTGTTCGCCTTGTCGATATCCACAATCTGGCAGACGATGGGGAAGTTCTCCTCGATAAACTGGAAGAGCGGGTTGGCGGTGAGCACCGTCTTCGCAGACGTAATGCTCTCCACGGCAGACGCGAAAGCCTTGCTCTGACTGTTGTCGCTATTGGAACCATCGAAGCTCATCTGCTTGGTACCCTTCACCGAACTGGTCTTGGGATCAATGACCTTGCCCGTGAGGGTAATCTTGCAACTGGCCGAACCCGAGTTGTACGAATAGGCGATATCATCCACCGTGAACGCCAGGTAGTACTGCACGCCCAGCTTCATCGACACGGCCAGTCGCTCGGCCACCATGTCAGATCCTGCCGTGACGTCGTCCTGCGAGTTGTGCTGGTCGATAAAGTTACTGGCTCGCTCACTATCCGAGGTGATCACGATCACACGACCCGACTGCGTGAGCGCCGTAGCAACCGCATTGAGGACGGTCAGTTTGTCACTACTGCTTCCTGCCGAGATCTTATCGACAAAGACGGTAGGCTTGGCCGTAGCCACAACCTCCTCATCCTGCGCATGAACTAACAACGTGGGCATCAAAAACAGCGCCCACATCAAAACAATTTTGGTAAGACTAGTCTTCTTCATTTCAGTATTTTTGTTTTTTTTGTTTCAATTCTTTGTTTCAGTTTTTTAGGCTAATAAGTTTTAGGAAACGCCTGCATAAGCATTTTTCCTCACCTCTTTCACCCCTACTCCTTCACTCTCGGTTTCTTACAGACAACGAAACATTGGAGGCCTCATCTCTTGCCCTGCTTCACAAAGATTGCCGAGGTGTAGCCTATCTTATGCAAAGATAGCGCAAACCGAGAGCAGAACGTCAAGCTTGCTTGTTCGTTATGCCGAGGTGTAGCCTATCTTATGCAAAGATAGCGCAAACCGAGAGCAGAACGTCAAGCTTGCTTGTTCGTTATGCCGAGGTGTAGCCTATCTTATGCAAAGATAAAAACAAAATTTGTAATAATCAGCCTTTTTAAAGAAATATTTTCAATCAAGACGTATTTTTACTTCCTCACCTCGGAGATTGTCCATTTTTCAAGATATTCCCTTATCATTCTCCCTCATAAAAATCATTTTAGCCCATAAAGAAGGAGGATTGGAAGAATTTTCGTACCTTTGCCACATGAAGAAGTTTTTGACCCTCATTTTGCTTTTCATGGCGATCTGCGCGCAAGCGCAAGTCGCCCGCCCCAAGCTGGTCGTGGGGCTCGTCGTCGACCAGATGCGCTGGGACTACCTCTACTACTATTATAACGAGTATGGAGAAGGCGGCCTCAAGCGGCTGCTCTCCGAAGGCTACTCCTGCGAGAACTGCCAGATCAACTACGCCCCCGCTATCACGGCCCTGGGCCATACGAGCGTCTTTACCGGTTCCGTGCCCTCCATCCACGGCATTGCAGGCAACTGGTTCTACATCGACGACAAAGGGACGGAGAACTGCCAGGACACCACGGCCTATACCATCGGCGGCGAGAAGTCGCGCGCTGGCCAGCGTAGTCCCCACCTGATGCGCACCTCGACCATCGGCGACGAACTGCGCCTGAGCAACGACTACCAGTCGCGCGTGGTGGGCGTGGCCCTCAAGGACCGTGCCGCCATCCTGCCCGCTGGCCATTCGGCCAATGCTGCCTACTGGTGGGACGACGCCGCGGGCCATTTCGTGACAAGCAGCTACTATATGAATGCGCTGCCGAAATGGGCTGCCGACTTCAACAAGCAGCACCACACGGCGCCCAAATACAACATCAAGACCTCGACGGAGGGCGTGACCATGACCTTCCTTATGGCTGAGGCCGCACTGAAGGGCGAACGACTCGGACAGGGCGACGCCACCGACATGCTCACGGTGAGCATCTCCTCGACCGACGCCATCGGCCACAAGTTTTCGACCCGCGGCAAGGAGAACCACGACGTCTATATGCAGCTTGACAAAGACCTGGCAGCCTTTCTCCAAACGCTGGATGCCACGGTAGGCAAAGGAAACTACCTTTTCTTCCTCACCGCCGACCATGGTGCGGCCCACAACTACAACATGCTCCGCTCACATAAGTATCCTGCCGGCGGATGGGACTACGACGCTACCACGCAGGCGCTCAACGACCATCTGAAAGACAAGTTCCACCTGACGGAAAATCCCGTCTTCCCCGAGGACAACTACCAGTTCACGTTCAACAAAGGCGTTCTCGCCAAGGCCGACGTAGATCTCGACGACGCCGTGGAGGAAGCCGTGAAATGGTTGAAGCAGCAGAAGGACTTCATCTATGTGGTTGACAACGAGCACCTGACCGAGGCTGCCATCCCCGCCCCCATCAAGGAGCGGCTCATCAATGGCTACTGCCACGGCCGAAGCGGCGAGATCACGGTCGTTACGCGCCCGCAATACTTCGGAGGCAAGGACGACCCGCAATACAAGGGCACCCAGCACGGCCAGCCCTTCCCCTACGACACCCACATTCCCTGCATCTACTACGGATGGAACGTGCCCCACGGCGAGACGACCCAGGAAACCCACATCACCGACATCGCCGCCACGGTCTGCGCCCTGCTCCACATCCAGATGCCCAACGGCTGTATCGGCACGCCGATCCAGCTGAAATAAGCCACCAAGACATCAGAATCTCATGCACATAGCCATAGCCGGCAATATCGGATCGGGAAAATCGACGCTCACGCGGCTCCTCGCCCGCCACTACGGATGGAAGCCCCACTACGAGCAGGTAGCCCACAACCCATATCTCGAGGACTACTACCGCGACATCAAGCGGTGGTCGTTCCCGCTGGAGGTCTTCTACCTCAAGGAGCGGTTCAAAGACCTGCTGCAGCTCCAGAAGCAACAGGAGGACATCGTGCAGGACCGATCCATCTACGAGGGCGTCTATGTCTTCACGGCCAACAACCACGATCTCGGCAACCTCGACGACCGCGACTTCGAGACCTACATGGAACTGTTTGAGGACATGACCGACGTGGTCCGCTACCCCGACCTGATGGTCTATCTCCGCTGCTCCGTGGGCCACCTCGCGAGCAACATCGAGAAGCGCGGACGAAGCTACGAGGAACAGATGCCGCTGCGCTACCTCGAGAGCCTCAACCGCCGCTACGAAGACTTCATCACGAAGCAATACCAGGGGCGGGTGCTCATCATCGAGGCCGACGAGCTCGACTTCCTGGCCAACCCGTCCGACCTCGGCTTCATCACGGACAAGATCGACTGCGAGTTGTTCGGACTCTTTCCCGACAAATAAAGGTCTGGACGCATCCCCAATAAATAAAAAGGTAAAAACTACACAAAAGCAGCTATATCATGCACATTGCTATCGCCGGAAACATTGGTGCGGGAAAGACCACCCTCACCCGACTGTTGGCCAAACGCTACGGATGGACTCCCCACTACGAGCCCGTGGACAACAATCCGTACCTCGAAGACTACTATGGAGACATGGAGCGGTGGTCGTTCAATCTCCAGATTTATTTCCTCAACAAGCGGTTTCGCGACGTCGTGGCCATCGCCAAGTCGGAGGAGACCGTCATCCAGGACCGCACGATCTTCGAGGACGCGCGCATCTTCGCTCCCAACCTCCACGACATGGGAATGATGAGCGACCGCGACTTCGCCAACTATACCGACCTCTTCGACCTCATGATGAGTCTCGTCAAGTTGCCCGACCTCCTTATATATATAAGATCCAGCATTCCCCACCTCATAGAGCACATCCAGCGTCGCGGCCGCGACTACGAGCAGACCATCCGCATCGACTATCTGCGCGGACTGGGCGAACGCTACGAGGAGTGGATCAAGACTTACCAGGGCCCGATGATCATCGTCGATGGCGACAAGAACGACTTCCTCGACAATCCGGCCGACTTCCAGCGCATCACCGAGATGATCGACGAGCGGCTCTACGGTCTGTTCCCACTCGACAACAAGGACTAAGCCTCTCCTCCACTACTATAGACTAGGGCGGACCGATTGCGGCCCGCCCTTGCTCTGTAAGTATTCATTTGGGAAAAGTGTTCATCCGAAAAAGGAATGACAGCCCAAGTTGCCACACCTTCAGCCCCGCCTATCCGAGGTTTGCAATGTCCTCCTCCGTGCGCTCCATGATGCCTGCGGCAAGGTTGTCGCCCGCCTGCACGATGGTGACCAGCGGCGAGAGCGTCTTGGCCGAGTCGTAGCTCCGCTCGTCCTCATAGGAGTTGAAGTTGAGGCCGAAGGCCCCCATGTGCCAACGGATCGCCATCATCTCCTCGTCCGTCAAGTCGAGGCCCGAGAGCAGCAGCATGATCACCGACTTCTCGCCATGGCCCAGCGGCAACTTATTATAGACCACATTCCATCCTGGGACGTCCTCCCAGACTCCCAGCGCGTTCTTCTTGCGCTTCGTGGTGGGCTTGTAGATGTTGGTCTTGCAGACGTCGTGAAGCAGCGAGGCGACGATGACGTTCTCCTTCTTCACCTCCTTGCCCAGGTTCTCGTCGAGCTGGCACATGGCCTCCCACACCTTCAGCGCAGCCCGGCACACGTTGAGCGAGTGCTCACACAGTCCTCCTGGCACATTGAGGTGGTGGCCCGCCGAAGCAGGCGCGTCGAAGAAGCCATCCTTCTCCAAGTCCTCAATCACATAATCCATTCCGTCGCGGTTCACTGAGCGCAACAACGCCTCAAACTCCGCCTGATTTGTCTTTTTGTCTATATTCATCTTACAATATCTTTATTCTGTCTTTTCGCCACAAAGGTACAACTTTCGGTTGAATTCACGTTCTGCCGCCGACCTTTTTTCACCTTTTCTCGCTTTCCACCGTGCGAAATGACAAGAGGCGAGACTTGACCCAGGTTAAGCAAATAGCATTTTTAACGATTTTACAACAACATTTACCCTCGGGTATTTGGTAATGATAAAATAAAAGTGTACTTTTGCGGTGTCATAATAAATTAACGTATTATAATTATAAAATCATTAATCTCATGGCAGTAAATTACAAAGAGCTTGGACTCGTCAACACACGAGAGATGTTCAAGAGAGCCGTCAAGGGCGGCTATGCGATCCCCGCATTCAACTTCAACAACCTTGAGCAGCTTCAGGCAATCATCACCGCGGCTTCCGAGACGAAGTCGCCCGTCATCCTTCAGGTTTCCAAAGGTGCCCGCGCTTACGCCAACCCGATCCTCCTCCGCTACATGGCCGAGGGTGCGGTAGAGTATGCCAAGTCACTGGGCTGCAACCATCCCGAGATCGTCCTGCACCTCGATCACGGCGATTCCTTCGAGTTGGTGAAGGGCTGCGTGGACCTGGGCTTCTCTTCTGTTATGATTGACGGCTCATCGCTGCCATACGAGGAAAACATCGAACTGACGAAGAAGTGCGTGGAGTACGCCCACCAGTTTGATGTGACCGTAGAGGCTGAGCTCGGTGTGCTCGCCGGCGTTGAGGACGAGGTCAGCTCCGAGGAGAGCCACTACACTCGCCCCGAGGAGGTCATCGACTTCTCTACCCGTACCGGTTGCGACTCGCTCGCCATCTCCATCGGTACGAGCCACGGCGCTTACAAGTTCAAGCCCGAGCAGTGCACGCGCGACCCGAAGACCGGTCGTCTCGTTCCTCCTCCCTTGGCCTTCGACATTCTCCACGAGATCGAGGAGAAGCTCCCCGGCTTCCCCATCGTCCTCCACGGATCTTCCTCAGTGCCTGAGGAGTATGTGAAGATCATCGACCAGTACGGTGGCAACCTGCCCAACGCCGTAGGTATCCCCGAGGAGCAGCTCCGCGAGGCTTCCAAGAGCGCCGTCTGCAAGATCAACATCGACTCCGACTCCCGCCTGGCCTACACCGCCGGTGTGCGTGAGACCCTGGCCCAGCATCCCGACTACTTCGACCCGCGCCAGTATGGCAAGGTGGCCCGTAAGTACATGACGGAGATGTACTCCCACAAGATCATTGATGTGCTCGGCAGCGACCACAAGCTCATCAACTGCGACTAATCGTTCGCCTATCCCGCCCTGCTGAGGGCGACCATACTATCACACAGGGTGTGTCCAAAGCCTCTCGGGGCTTTCGGCACACCCTGTTCCTTTTTCCCCACGAGCGCTTCTTGCAGGCGTCTTGAATTAAGATATAAAACGGGATTTTACAAAGTGTTAGTATTGTGCATTTTGCCAATTCAGATAAAATGCGTAATTTTGCGGCAAAATAGAAGAAATCATGCAAGCAGAAAGCAACGAGAAGCCTTCAAGGACCGACAGCCAGTTTGAGCAAGCATTGGCCGTTTGCCGCCAAGTGTTCGCCCCCAAGCTCCAGGACTATGGCGCTTCGTGGCGCATCATGCGCCCCCAGACCGTCACCGACCAGCTGTTTATCAAGGCCAAGCGCATCCGCACCATTGAGACCACCGGCGAAAACCACGTGGGCGACGGCGTGCGGGGCGAGTTTATCGCACTCGTCAACTACGGCCTTGTCGGCATCATCCAGCTCTCGCTGCCCTGCGCCGACCGCATCGACATCACTCCCGACGAGGCCCTGGCCCTCTACGACGAGCACGTCGCCGAGACCTTCGCGCTGATGAAGCGCAAGAACCACGACTACGGCGAGGCGTGGAGAGACATGCGCGTGAGCAGCTACACCGACTTGATCCTCACCAAGATAGAACGCATCAAGGAGATCGAGGACCACTGCGGAGAGACACTGGTGAGCGAAGGCATCGCCAGCAACTATATGGACATTATCAACTACGCCCTCTTCGGCATCATCCGCATCGACGAGCAGGCGAACCAAGCAGCAGGCAAGGGAGAATAATAACCCAAAGCTGGAAGCAAGACAATGATCCAAAGCTGCAAGGAAGAATTATAGCACTAGCAGCAAGTAAGAGAAATCAATAATCCAAGGGGCGAGCAAATCGCCCTAAGACTGGCGAAAGCCAACACAGCAGACCGTATGGAAGAGAAGAAGCACGACAACAAGACAGCCCACCAGCAGGCCAAGCCCTCCGTGAAGCGGGAGGAGGCCGGCTGGGGATGGCGTATGGCCGTCAACCTCTGCCGCTTGCCGCTCTCCCTGGCTCTCATCTTCTCGGGCTTTGTCAAGGCCATCGACCCGCTGGGCACCCAGTACAAGATCGGCGACTACCTCGAAGCGCTCCACCTGGAGCAGTACGCCCCCTCCTGGGCCACGCTCACCACGAGCGTCCTGCTCTCCGCCGTGGAGTTCTGCCTCGGCGTCTTCCTGCTCTTTGCCATCCGAAGGAGAAAGGTGAGCCGCGTGATCGTAGCCTTCATGGCCATCATGACCGCCATCACGGTGTGGCTTTGGGGCTGGGAACCCATCAAGGACTGCGGATGCTTCGGCGACGCCATCCACCTCACCAACGGCGAGACGCTGCTGAAGAACCTCCTGCTGCTCGCCATGGCTGCGGTTGTGGCGTGGAAACCGTTCTGCATGGTGCGCTTCATCTCGAAGACCAACCAGTGGATCGTCATCAACTACACGCTGCTCTTCATCCTCGTCTCTTCGGCCCTGAGCCTTTGGTATCTGCCGCCCTTCGACTTCCGCCCCTACCATATCGGAGCCGACATCCGCAAGGGAATGGAGATCCCCGCAGGAGCCAAGCAGCCGAAGTTTGAGACAACATTCATCCTGGAGAAGGGCGGCGTGCGCAAGGAGTTCACGCTCGACAACTACCCCGACTCCACCTGGACCTTCATCGACAGCAAGACCGTGGAGGTGGAGAAGGGCTACGAGCCCCCCATCCACGACTTCTCCATCACCGATCCCGCAACCGACGACGACCTCACGGAGCAGGTGCTGGCCGACAAGGGCTACACTTTCGTCCTCGTGGCCCCCTACCTCGAACTGGCCGACGCCACCAATTTCGGCGAGATCGACCGCATCTACGAGTATGCGCAGGACCACCACTACGGCTTCATCGCCTTGACGGCAAGCGAGGACAAGGCCGTGGCCCACTGGCGCGACATCACTGGCGCCGAATACCCGTTCTACATCACCGACGGAACAACGCTCAAGACCGTCATACGGAGCAACCCCGGGCTGCTGCTGCTGCGCCACGGCGTGGTCATCAACAAGTGGAGCCACAACGGGCTGCCCACCGCCGAGGAGCTCGCCAAACCTTTGGAGAAAAGCGCCCTGGGCAAGATGCCTCCCGACGAGGTTTCCCAGCGCGTGACGCTGATCGTGCTGTGCTTCGTGCTGCCGCTCTTCGTCCTGACACTGGCCGACCGCACCTGGCAGTGGACGAAGTGGGTCCGACGGAGGAGAAAGCAAAACAACATGCCATCGGAAGCGGAGCAAGAGCCGTAGCGGCCAGCCCCACTGGCCTTCGCCACAAGGCGCGCCCCACTTTCCTTCATGAGATATCACAGAGTATTTAACTTATTTTTTAAACACAAAAAGAAATGAGAAAGAAAATTGTAGCAGGTAACTGGAAAATGAACGAGACCCTCCAGGAGGGCGTTCAGTTGGCTAAAGACATCAACGATCTGTTGAAGGCAGACAAGCCCAACTGCGATGTCGTCATCTGCACACCGTTCATTCACCTGGCCAGCGTAGCTCCGGTCCTCGACAAGGAGATCGTAGGCCTCGGTGCAGAAAACTGCGCCGACAAGGAGAAGGGTGCCTACACGGGCGAGGTGTCAGCCGCCATGGTGAAGAGCACGGGCGCCGACTACGTCATCCTTGGCCACTCTGAGCGTCGTCAGTACTACCACGAGACGGCTGAGATCCTGAAGGAGAAGACCCTCCTGGCCCTGAAGAACAACCTCAAGGTGATCTTCTGCTGCGGCGAGACGCTGGAAGAGCGCGAGCAGAACAAGCAGAACGAGGTCGTCAAGGCCGAGCTGGAGCAGAGTATCTTCAACCTCACTGCCGAGGAGTGGAAGAACATCGTGATCGCTTACGAGCCGATCTGGGCCATTGGCACGGGCAAGACCGCTACGTCCGACGAGGCCGAGGAGATGCTGGCCTACATCCGCTCCATCGTCGCCGAGAAGTACGGCCAGGCCGTGGCTGACGAGACCTCCATTCTCTACGGTGGCAGCTGCAAGCCCAGCAATGCCAAGGAGCTCTTCGCCAAGCCCGACATCGACGGCGGACTCATCGGTGGCGCCTCGCTGAAGGCTGCCGACTTCAAGGGCATCATCGACGCCTGGAAGGACTAATCCATCACCATCATCCAGTGTGAGCCAGAGAGGCCTGGCGGTCTCTCCGGCCCACGCTTTTACCCACCCCCATTGACGACACATAAACGCCATCTGCCATGACAAGAATCGTCCTCTACCTCATCCTCCTCCTGATCCCCGCCATGGGCCTCCATGCGCAGGGCAAGGTCACTGTGACCCAAAGTTCGGCCATCGACGCGGTGGTTAACGGCAAGAAGAGCCCTCAGAACGACAAGCGCATGAGCCGCGAGGAGCGGCGCGCGGCCAAAAGGGCCGAGAAGGAACGCCAAAAGCAAGAGAAGATTCGGCGGAAGAATCAGCAACTGATGGTGCCGTCACAACCCAGCAGCTCCAAGCAGCGCGGCGACGCCCCGAGGGTGCAACTGCCCAGCAACCGTCCGCCAGCTGCCAAAGAGCCTAAGATCACGGTCCAGGAACCTACGGGCGAGGCTCGCGACTACAAGCGCATGGTGCTCGTCCGCAGACCCATACGCCGACAAGTGGGCACGGAGACCCGGCAAGTACTCCGTCGCAAGGCACCCAGGAGAGGCAAGGGCTTCCGCATCGCCGTCTATTCGGGCGGCAACACGCGGGAGGACCGCAACAAGGCCGAACTGGCGGGACAGAAGGTGAAGGACGCCCTGCCCGACCAGCCCGTCTATGTCCACTTCTACTCCCCACGGTGGATGTGCCTTGTGGGCAATTTTGAAGAATACAAGGATGCACAGAAGGCACTGTGGAAGGTCAAGAAGGCCGGCTATAAGAGCGCCAACATCATCCGAAAATAATAAGCGCAGGACACGGCTTCCTGCCAACCTATAGAAAGTAAGAACATCATATACCATTCTCTCTCATGAATCCAGAGACACAATTCCGCGAGGGACTCGACGAACTCGCAGAACACTACAAGAGCGTCCTCACCCTGCTCGGCGAGGATGCTGACCGAGAGGGCCTGCAGAAGACCCCCATGCGCGTGGCCAAGGCCATGCAGATCCTCACCCGTGGCTACACGCAGGACCCTCACAAGGTGCTCACCGACGCCCTCTTCGAGGAGAAATACAACCAGATGGTCATCGTCCGCGACATCGACTTCTTCTCCATGTGCGAGCACCACATGCTGCCGTTCTACGGCAAGGTGCACGTGGCCTACATCCCCAACGGCCATATCACCGGCCTGAGCAAGATCGCACGCGTGGTCGATATCTTCAGCCACAGACTCCAGGTGCAGGAGCGACTCACGCTCCAGGTGCAGGAGTGCATCCAGGAGACCCTCAAGCCGCTGGGCACGATGGTCGTCTGCGAGGCGCGCCACATGTGCATGATGATGCGTGGCGTGGAGAAGCAAAACTCCATCACCACCACCTCCTCCTTCAGCGGAGCCTTCAACCAGGCCAAGACGCGCGAGGAGTTTATGAACCTGCTCCGCAGCGAGACCAAGCGCATCTGATGGCCGTAGCGGGTCGGATGGCCATCGTGTCTATCATGGCTGGCACATCTCTATGGTAAAATAAAGTATAGCAAATTATAGCATAGCAAGCAATCATCATTCTATATTATTCAAAACTTAAAGCAAAACAACAATGAAGAAAATCTTAAGCCTCCTGGCCGTTTGCATGATCTTCGTCGGCCTGGCCTCTTGTGGCGATGACGACGACCTCAAGCCCACTCCCAACCCTGGCACCGGTAAAGATAGCACGAGAACCTACCTCACGCCCGAGGAGCGTGCCGCCCAGTTGCGCGACATGCAGGGTGTGTACAAAGGCTGGGCCTACTTCAAGTACAACGACAACATCAGCCGCTACAAGGACTCGGCCATGGTCTCGGCCACCGTCACGTCCAACGACTCGCTCATGGTGATCAAGAACCTGCCGCTGAGGATCATCACCAACCGCCTCGACCGTAGCTACGCTCAGCACCTCGACAGCACGGCCGTCATCCCCGACATCGAGGCCACCGTGCGCATCTACCTGCCCGCTGGCTACACGGCCGACCGCGCCAACATGTATGAGCACTGGTTCTGGTTCCTGCCCCGCGGCAAGAACTACCAGATGACGTTCCCCGTCACCTACGACGGCCAGGAGCGCAACATGACGCTCACCTTCGCGCCCAACTACAGTTCGTTTGCCAGCAACGGCGCCTTCCTCATCCGCCGCATGCTCTTCAACGTCATCATCAGTTCGGTGTCGCTCGAGGGAGTCTTCAACAACCAGGCCATCAACGAGATCCTGGAGCCGCGTTTGATCAGACAGTAGTCCGCCATGAAACTGATCTCTTGGAATGTCAACGGGCTGCGCGCCTGTGTCGGCAAGGGCTTCAAGGAGGCCTTTGCCCAGCTCGACGCCGACTTCTTCTGCCTGCAGGAGACGAAAATGCAGGAGGGCCAGCTCGACCTGGCCTTCCCCGGCTATCACTCCTACTGGAACTCGGCGGAGAAGAAGGGATATAGCGGCACGGCCGTCTTCACGCGCCACGAGCCTCTCAGCGTCAGCAAGGGCATAGGCATCGAGGAGCACGACCACGAGGGGCGCGTCCTCACGCTGGAGATGGCCGACTTCTTCCTGGTCTGCGTCTATACGCCCAACTCCCAGGACCAGCTGCGCCGCCTCTCCTACCGCATGCAGTGGGAGACCGACTTCCAGGCCTACCTCCACCGGCTGGACAGCCAGAAGCCCGTCATCGTCTGTGGCGACCTCAATGTGGCCCACGAGGAGATCGACATCAAGAATCCGAAGACCAACCGCCGCAGCGCGGGCTTCACCGACGAGGAGCGCGAAAAGATGACGACGCTGCTCAAAAGTGGCTTCACCGACTCCTTCCGCAGCCTCTACCCCACGCAGGTGACCTACTCCTGGTGGTCGTACCGCTTTCATGCGCGCGAGAAGAACGCCGGGTGGCGCATCGACTACTTCCTCCTCTCCGACCAACTGGCGGAGCGGATGGTGGACGCGAAGATCCACACCGAGGTCTTCGGTTCGGACCACTGCCCCATCGAGCTTGACATCAGCCTATGAGGGATCAAATCAAGACACTTATCATCTTTGCAATCGTCCTGGCGGCACTCGGCTTCTACGCCGTAGTGCCGCTCAGACTTACCTATGCAGACGTCGGCCTGCGCAAGATCTCCTTGCTGGCCGACGATTCGCCGTCTGCACCCTCCGCTACAGATCCGTCGTCCCCTGCGAGCGGTCCGTCGGCTTCTTCTGATGGTCAAAGGCTCAGCAACCCGTCGGCGGCGAAGTCCCAGGCGAAGAAGCCCCTTGCTGGTCTGGTCCGCATTCTCTTCGTCGGCGACTCAATGCTCGAAGAGCTCTCCCGCCGTCTCGACGACTATGCCGTGGCCAATGGCCACACGCTGCAGACCGTCGTCTGGTATGGTTCTACGACGGAGAAATGGGGAATGACGCAGACGCTCCGCCACCTGATAGCGGAGTATAAGCCCACCTACCTGTGGGTGTGCCTGGGCGGCAACGAACTCTTCGTGCGCGACCTGGAGGAGCGCGACGCCTATATCAAACTGCTGCTGGCGCAGGCGGGCGACCTGCCTATGGTGTGGATCGGACCGCCCTGCTGGAAGTCAGACACCGGCATCAACGACCTCATACGCCGCAATGTGGGCGATGGCAGTTTCTTTGACAGTAGCCAACTGACCTTGAAGCGCAAGAAGGACGGACGCCACCCCACCCACCAAGCTGCCGCCGACTGGGGCGACCAGGTGGCAGCATGGATGCAAAGCGAGGCCTGCGACCAGCCCCTCGCCATGCGTAGGCCCGACAAGGCGGCCCGCTGCTCCATGCGCCTGCTGCAGCCCTCCTTTGCGGGGTTCAACAAATAGTCCTGTACGGGTTTCGACAAGTAATCCTGCCCGCCCCTCCCCCACTCTCACCAAGAAGTCTATCATGTCATCATCCACGATTCTTCCCTCGATCTTCCACTTCCTCACATCCTCCGATGCGACGTGGTCCTTCGCGTCCATAGCGTTCATGGCGACCTTCCTGGTGTTCTTCCTCGGCTACCTGCTGCTCGAGCCCTCTCGCCGACGCCGGCGTCTGCTGGCCTACACGACGGCTTTCAGCCTCTTCTTCGCCTTCAAGGCCAACGGCCTGCTGATGCTCCTCCTCCCCACGACGACGCTGCTCTCGTGGTGGATCACGCGCCGCATGGCAGCCGAGACGACGACGCAGCGCCGCCGTGGCCTGCTCGTCACCAACATCCTCATCACGCTCCTGCCACTCCTCTACTTCAAGTACTCTGGATCCTTCGTCAGTTCCATCAGCGCCATGATGGGAGAGAACCTGCCCGTGGGCAAACTCTTCATGCCACTGGGCATTTCCTTCTACACCTTCCAGGCCATCAGCTACGCGGTCGATGTCTATCGCCGACGCTTTCCCGCCACCACGCCGCTGCTGGAATACACCTTCTACCTCACCTTCTTCCCCCTCCTCATGGCGGGCCCCATCACGCGCGCCGAAGTACTCATCCCGCAGGAGCACGCCGACCCGCTGCCTCCACGCGGCCCGCTGGCCTACCAGGGCTTGTGGCTGATTCTCCTGGGCATCGTCAAGAAGGTGATCATCGCCGACTACATCGCCCAGTACAACAACTGGATCTTCGACACGCCCACCGACTACACGGGCTTCGAGTGCCTCATGGGCGTGATCGGATTCTCCGTGCAGATCTTCTGCGACTTCTCGGGCTATAGCGACCTGGCGATCGGACTGGCAGCCCTGATGGGTTTCCGCCTGCAGGACAACTTCCGCTTCCCCTACCAGGCCACGAGCCTCACGGAGTTTTGGCACCGCTGGCACATCTCCCTCTCCACCTGGTTTCGCGACTACGTCTATATCCCGCTGGGGGGCAACCGCCGTGGAGAGCTGCGCACCTACCTCAACCACCTTGCCACCATGCTCATCGCAGGCGTATGGCATGGGGCCACGGGCATGTTCGTCGTCTGGGGCCTGCTCCACGGCGTGGGCCTCGTGGTCAATAAGTTTTTCCACCGCCACGTCTTTGTGCAGATTCCGCCCTCGCCCTTCGCCAAGCCGCTGGCCTGGCTGACGACGTTTGGCTATGTGGCCTTCGCGTGGATCTTCTTCCGTGCGCCCTCACCCACCACGGCGCTCCAACTGCTCCACCAGATCTCCTCCGACTGCTCCCTGACGGAGTTCCTCCCCTTCCTCGCCGCGCGCCCCCTGTGGACGGTGCTTACCCTGGTGGCCCTGGAGCTCCACTCCGTCCGCGAGCGCGACTATCTGTGGCTGCGCGACCGCTTCGTCGCCTTGCCCTGGCTGCTGAAGCTCCTCGTGGCCCTCGTCGTCGTCCAAGCGGCCATCAACCTCAGTGGCGCCTCGGTGCAACCGTTTATCTATAGCCGCTTCTGACGCGCCTCAACATAAATGACAAAACGTTTTTAAAAGATTATAGCTTATGAAAAAAATTACTTTCCGAAGACAAGTCGTACTTGTCGTGTGGATGCTGCTCTGTGGCTTGTCCGCCCAGGCGGCCGACGAGGATTTGATCACACAACAGATCACGATCAATGCACTGGAGGCTGGCACCTTGCCACAGCGCATCAGTAGCTCTAAGAAAAACCTGATCACCAATCTCAAGATCATCGGCGAGATCAATGGCACGGATCTGAAATTTATCCATGAAATGGCGGGACAAGACGTAAAGGATCATAGTACCGATGGCAAACTATCGATTTTGGATTTGTATGATGCCAAATATGCTACAGGCTTTTCTCCTTTTAGGATACTGAGGAAGAGACTTTGGTTATTGCCACACATGGCATAGTCAAGAAAACTCAGAAGACACCACTAAGGAAATTACCAAAGCAGAAGAAATAAGAAAAGAGTACTTTAATAATAAAAATAAATAGCATTATGGCACAGATGAAATTGATACCAGCAGGCAATATGAAAGATAAACTTTGGGGTAAAAGAGGTACACCAGAGCGTGAAGCAATGGAAACTAAACTCAAAGAAGATGTGAATGCCTATATTGTAGGCGAATCCATACGCAAGGCTCGATTGGCACAAAACCTCACGCAAGAACAACTTGGTGAACGTATCGGTGCGCAGCGTGCTCAAATTTCAAAGTTGGAGAAAGGTACAAATGTTATCACATTGCCAACAATGAGTCATGTATTCCAAGCTTTGGGTATCGCAACAGCCACTCTTGATTTGGGTATTGCAGGCAAGATTGCGTTGTGGTAAGATAATTAATAAATAAAACCTGATATATATATCATCATACCCTCTAAGAAAGATGAAATACAACAATATAGATTATCAAAGATGTGTACTTATATGCATGGTCGTGATGATACACATCGTGAATTTCAGTACACTATACCCTGACGTAAAAAACTTTATAAACTTCTTTTTCATGCAAGCGTTTTTGTTGATTACAGGCTATTTGGTAAACATCAGAAAAACGTATAAGGAATTTGCGTCTTACATCATGAAGATTCTCATTCCTTATATAATAATGGTTACCGGTTATGCTTTTGTATCAACATTACTACCAGTAAGAGATGGGGTAAACGAATTTACAATACCTATAATTCTTAATACGATATTTGTCACCTCTATTGGTCCATATTGGTTCTTGTACACAATGGCTATATGCGGGGTAATATATTATTTGACATTCAATTTGGTTGGCAAATGGAGCATAATGGGCAAATTGTGCTTATTTGCCACATTTCTTATGTTAGTCTCACAATACACTCCAGTTCTTAATTCTACGAATGCAGCTTTTTATTTCACTGGTGTCTGTTTGCGTCTGTCTGAAAAACGTCTTGATGAAATTATAAAACCATCGTTGTGGAGTATTCTGCCTTTCATAGCAATAGCAAGTTTCCCAAACTATAAAAATTGGAACTTTTTAGCGGTTACAATATTAGCATTGTCATTCCTTTCTTTCGTTCCGAAACTTATACAGAGTATCAATAACAAGAAGGTCTTGGGAATTATAGGATATATTGGAAGAAACACACTTCCTATATACCTTTTTCATCCAATATTCACAATGGGAGGCAAGTTAGCATTGCCACTATTCAATTTTGATAATTCTGGGGGGGGGTACATACGGTCTTCACTATTGCCGTTAGCATAATCGGAAGTATTGCTATTGCTGCAATCCTTGACAGATGTCACCTGTCTTATATTTTTTCGAGAAAAAGGTTCTTACGCTAATCATATCAACGATAAAATAAAACAGGTAGAATTTGAGAATGGACAATGATACAAGGTATATTTGCTATCATGTGCAATCTGGGTAGGATTATATAAGAGTGATGTTATTGCATTGATACCCAATACTTGTTGCTTGGTGGTCACTTGAAATGTTCCCAAAATGAGAATACAATGTAATCGAAAGTTAAATACATTAAATTATTACCCTTTCGTATCTAAACAGAATCCACACAGTCACTTTTCTACCGTTTAGAGCGTATAATACTGGTAATCAACTAATAATACATTCTTTATCTGTGAAGGTTTGACGAGCGTAACACTTTCTCCCAGCCTCACCTTTATAGATGGGGGAGCCTTTGCCGAATGCAGCAACTTATCGACCCTGATCATTCCTTCGGGCTCACATCGCTCAGCACATTGAATGAAGGTAGCATTTTCGAGGATTCTGGCATAAAATCCGTCTATGTCGCTTGGCCGACTCCCGTTCCTGCAGGCCAATTCTTCTACGGTTTCGATGTGAGCCAATCCACGCTGTATGTACCTCAGGGGACAAGACAGAATTACTGGGTTGCAGCGGTTTGGGAAGACTTTGGCGACATCCAAGAGTATGATGTTTCAGCCGTCAACCAGCCTGCCCACCATAGCGAGGCCTAGGAAGTCTCCCGCTACTCCCTGGACGGCCAACGCTTGACCACTCCCGTCAAGGGTCTCAATATCGTGAGGTATAGCGACGGCACCATCAAGAAAGAAGCCGTCCATTAAACGTTTTCTCCCAGCAGGAAACATACTCTAAACATGCAAGGACAAGTCCGCCATAACTTCGATTTTATAACATAGTTATGGCGGACTTTTAACTCCTAATCCCTTTTATCATTCTAAATCACTTTTAGATATTTCAATGCTTGATATATTCCGTCATCATCGCATTGCCCTGTAAGTCGAAACGAGCAACGCCAATACAACGTCAAATATCATGCAACATTCAAAATGACAAGAAATTATGCGTAAATGCTAATATATACAGCATATAACAGGCATTTGATAAAGTATGTATTTTGTTATTTGTTTGTCACTTTTCCATTTGATTTTATTATTTATCATAGTTAATGGTTCGTAATTGGTTCTTGTTTTGGGTAACAAATCCGATTATTTTTCGTATCTTTGCACCGTGAGTAACAAATCTCGCAAAATGACAATAAGTAGAATAAATAACAAAGTAACATGAGAAGTAACAATGAACCTGTGCGCATACGCTACAAGGATTTGGCGAATGGCACAAAGTCGATTTATCTCGACACTTACAAAAGTGGAAAGAGGTCGTATGAGTTCTTGAAGCTTTATCTGCTTCCTGAGGACGATGGCAAGGCTAAGGCTGTCAATGCCGAGACCTTGCAGAAGGCAGAAGCTATCAAGAACCAACGAGTGCAAGAAATTCTGTCGGGGAAGTTGGAAACAGTGAAGGCTTCCTTGGAGCATCCTGCTTCTACAACAACTTCAAGCAAGAAGACCGCACGTTTAAGTAAGAAGAAAAAAGTCGGCAGTGATAAAACTGGCAAAAGTGTCAAGGGAAAGGAAAGTGAGGTAAACGAAGTCGTTGGAGCCGTTTCTGGCAGAGAAGGACACCAATGGAAGTTTATTGACGATGACGGTGAGGACAGAGCCATAGATGGAACAATCAAAAAACATAGAGGCAGACCCAACAAGCGTGAAGCTGTCACTCTTCGTTTCAAGGACCTTGCCAACGGCAGCAAGTCGCTCTACTTCGACATATATTATAATGGTGAGCGCAAGTACGAGTTTCTGAAGCTCTATATCAACCCAGAGATTACCGAGGCTGACAAGCAGAATAATGCCTTGGTCATGGAAACCGCAGAGCGTCTGAAAGAACGCAAGATGCGAGAGGTTGTCAATGGAGAAACTTTCACGGATCCTTCTGACGAGCTGAACCAAGTGGAGAAAGTTGAGGAATACACCAGTTCTGTGATAGTCCGTAGTCGCAAGATGCGCAATGGAGACCGTTCCCTCTTCCTTGATATATATTATGGTAAGGGACAACGTGCCTATGAGTCAGTTGGTCTTTACCTTCGTAAGGATGATAGCGAGGAAAAACACAAGGAAATCTGGAAAGAAGCTGAGAAAAAGGCCAAGGAACGCATGAAGGCATTGAAGGACGGAACCTTTGAGAAGCGTGTCGGCAGAAGAGGCTACAAGCCGCATGGAGAAGATCCCGATGCCAACGTGGACAAATACAAGGAGTATCTTGCCACCAAGAAAGTGAAGACTGAGATTGCCGTTGCAGAGACTGAGCGCAAGAGAAATTCCAAGACCAAGGAGCCTGTGAGAATCCGTTTCAAGGAACTTGCCAACGGCAACAAGTCGGTCTATCTATCCATCAATGTCAATGGTCGCCGAACCTACGACTATCTGCGTCTCTATCTCATTCCAGAGGTTGATGCAGCTGCCAAGGAGCAGAACAAGCAGACGATGCAAGCGGTCTATGCCATCAAGGCACAACGTATCATGAGCATCACCAACGGTATCGCAGGACTCAAAGACAAGTCGAGAATCAAAATGCGACTTGTGGATTGGTTGGAAATATTCCGTGACGCACAAGTGGAGCGAGGAAGACAATCTGCCCGAAACTGGGTGAACAGCGTGCTGAATGCAGTGAGAGAACATTCGCCAAACGTGACACTCGCAGAGATGACCAAGGAATACTGCAATGGTTTCATGGTGTTCTTGTTGAACGACTATATCACCTACAAGCACACCCATCCATCCAAATCCACGGTGATGAACTATCTCAAATGCCTCAAAGCAGCCTTCAACATGGCTATTGAGGAAGAGATAATGGACGACAATCCCGTATTGCGTCTTCGCATGGATGTTCTGAAAGGTGGCGGTACCAAGCGAGAGTATCTGACCGTTGACGAGGTGAAGAGACTGATTGACACCCCTTGCAAGCGTGAGGATATCAAGGCGGCGTTCCTGTTTTCATGCTTCTGCGGACTCCGTATCAGTGACGTGAAGAGTTTGAAGTGGAAGAACATCATCACCGAGGGTGACAAGACACGAGTTGAGATATTGCAGTACAAGACCAAGCAGCCTCTCTATCTTCCTCTCAACAAGCAAGCCCTTCGTTGGATGCCTGAGCGTGGATCTGCGAGTGACGAGGACAATGTGTTTCCAACACTGCCAAGCAAGAACTACGACTGCATCCCGGAATGGAGCAGTGCGGCAGGTATCAGTAAACATGTGACCTACCACGTAGCAAGGCACACGTTCGCCACGATGGAGCTGACCATGGGCGCAGACCTATACACTACAAGCAAACTTCTCGGTCATACGGAGGTGCGCACGACACAAATTTACGCAAAAATCATCAACAAGAAAAAGGACGAGGCTGTTTCCCTATTGGACAGTGCGTTCGAAGAATAAAAATGGAACATAACAATACATCAAACAACCAAGGACGAGAAGACTCCTCGTTCTCTCTTTTTACCCCAATGCAATGAATGCACCTTCGCTAACGGTGCAAATGGCATTTGCGCCACCAACAAACTGTGGCTGTTCTTCAAGGAAGCCCACGAGTGCTATCAGACGGAAGTTATAGGATGCGGTAAACTGTATCACCGCTACAAAAAGGATTTTCTCAACAGCCATTCCTATACGGACTGCCAGTATGCGGCAGGAAAGAACGAACACAAGAAGAACTTCTACATCATGGAGGAGTTTCTTGAAGAACGTGAGGACTTAGTAGTCATATTCTTTACCAAAGTGGATTTCGAGTATCATGACTACAAGGCTCTTCATCACAAGTTCAACACCACGGAGCCGCCTCCAAACGGTCAGTATCTCCATGGTAAACCACCGTCAATATTACAAACAGCACAAGAAACCAAACCGAAACAGGACTTTCAATGTTACTTTGATTCTACTCAGTTGAACCTCATTGCGCGCCATGCCAATGAGGTTCATTTGTTCTCAGCCGATGTGTCGGAAGAGGATATGCGAAAACTCTTCTCGTGCCAAGTCTGCAAGCAGCTAAAGGCGAGAAGTAACAGACGTGTGGCATTCTTCTTTGACATGCTCTGCAGCAAGAACTTGATTTGCAAGCAATGGCAATCGGTCATTGCCAAGCATAAACTCATTCTGTCTTCATCAACAGACAAGCCACTTACAACAACCAAGCTGTCCTCAGCAACCAGTGATGCCAAAAGTACCAACGCCAGTATCTATGAGGCTATCCGCAAGAAAGTGCAAGAAATAGCAGATTGCGGTAAAAATGACAGCAAGGACACCATCTGACAGATGAAAACCTTGACAGTTGGCTTGATAGTCGGTTGACAGTCAAGCGCACTTCCATCCGATTGGGCAGAAATGCCCTTACCTTTGCCCTCCGTAATCAGAAACCTGGTTATGGAGGGCGACCTCGTTATGTGTAACGATAAATAAAATTACGACAATGATTGGACAGACAACAAATCAGGCAAACAATCCACCAAAGGATGGCACTATCCTACCGCCAACGATAGACGTGGATAAACACGAGTTGACAGAACAAGAACTGGCAGATATGACACCAATGAGACTTGCCGAGCGCATTCAACAAATGGAAGAAGCATTCAAGCTGCTTGGACCAGTGGAGGATGTGCTGAACCGCATCAAGTGCTTGGAGAAATGGCTCTTTGCAGGAAAAGACGTGCTCACCCTTGACGAGGCAAGCGTATTCCTTGACGCTTCAAAGAGTCAGCTTTACAAACTGACACGTACCTTTGCCATTCCCCATTACAAGCCAAACGGCAAGACCATCTATTTCAGCAAGGAAGAACTGGTGGAATGGATCAAGAAGCACCCTGTGAAAACAAAAGAGGTGTATGAGCTGCCATACGCTATGTGATGAACAAACCCTTGAAGAGCAGATGACGATGGAAGAAATGAACGACATGAGCCTCTTTGAAGGCGCAGCGGACAATGCTGATTTGTTGGAAAAGTTGCTGAAGGCATCGCTTATCCATGCGGACGAGACCTACCAGACACCGCCACAGATAATATGGGTGGACAACTCGACCATAGCCACGCTTGGCAACTTCAGTGCCTCCACAGGCAAGGCGAAGAGCCGAAAGACGTTCAACGTGTCCGCTTTGGTAGCTGCCTCGCTTGCTAACGGAAAGGTGCTGCAATATACGGCAAAACTACCCGATGACAAGCGTAAGATACTCTACGTTGATACGGAGCAGAGCCGTTTCCACTGTCACAGCGTGATGCAGCGCATCCTCCGGCTTGCAGGATTGCCCGACAACATGAACAGTGAGAACCTTGTGTTCTTCGGACTGCGAGAGTACAGTCCCAACCTCAGACTGCGACTGATAGAATATGCCTTGCAGACGCAAAAGGGCTTTGGCTTGGTCATCATTGACGGCATAAGGGACTTGATGCTCGACATCAACAATCCGAGCGAGTCCGTCCATGTCATCAACAAACTGATGCAGTGGTCAAGCCGCTATGACCTGCACATACATTGTGTCCTACACTTGAACAAGGGTGATGACAATGTAAGAGGTCACATAGGAACGGAACTCAGCAACAAGGCAGAGACGGTACTGGTGATAAGCAAGAGCAATTCGATGGCGAATGTGAGTGAAGTGAAACCGCTCAACATCCGAGACAAGGACTTTGCGCCCTTTGCGTTCCAAATAAACAAGGAGGGACTTCCAGAGATTGCCAAGGACTATGTGGTTGACTCCACCACAGCCAAACAGCCGAAGATGACAATAGCCGACATTACCGATGAGCAGCATGACAAGGCACTTGGAATGGCTTTCGGCAAGAAAGTGGTGTCAGGCTATGAGAATGTGATAAACGCATTGACAAAAGGTTATACAACTATTGGTTTTGCCAGAGGTAGAACAGTGATGTCAAAGCTGCTGACCTTCCTATTGAAGAGCAAACTGGTGGTGAAGTGTGGCAACAACGAGTATTGCAGAATGAAGGATTATCCTTCGCTTCCGCTGCTTGAAGGGCAGGAGGTAAAGAAGTGAGGATGAAGCGAAAGTCACTTCAAAAACCACTTCATTCACCTCGGTGTATATATAATAGTAAAACGGACGGATTTTGTGAAGTGGCATCATATTTAACTACATGGACATACGACAAAATGACTTCACAAAACCGTTCATTCACTCTGGTGTATATATAATAAGCGCACGAATGAACAAAAAATGAATGAAAGATGAACATACAACAAGCAAAGGAAATCAAACTCACGGACTATCTGAGTGCATTGGGACATCAGCCCAAACGATGCAGCAAGTCCACATCTTATTATCTGTCGCCATTGCATGCGGAGACAAAGCCATCGTTCAAGGTGAACTTCAGCCGAAACCAATGGTATGACTTTGCTCTTGGCAAGGGTGGCAACATCATTGCTCTTGCCCAACTTCTCTACAATACGGATGATGTGGGTGCTGCATTGCAGCATATAGCAGCGGACATGAACAACCCAAAGTCCACAAAGGCAAAACCTCCTATACCGACACAAGTAGAGACAGACAAGATGGACAAGGTACATATCCAAGAATTGTCCTACCCTGTGCTTATGTCGTATCTGCGTTCACGCCATGTGGATGCGGACATAGGTAAACGCTATTGCAAGGAGATCTGGTACACGTTTAAGGGCAAGCGGTATTTTGGTATAGCCTTTCCAAATAACAGGGATGGTTATGAGCTGCGTAACCCATATTATAAAGGTTGTTTGGGCGAGAAAGACATATCCTTGATACATTCACAGCAAGTTGGAGTGCAGGACAGATGCTGCATCTTCGAGGGGTTTATGGACTTTCTTTCGTACAAGACTTTGGAAAAGCGAGGCGACAATGTGATTTGCATACATGAACCATGTGATTATATTGTACTGAACTCTATCAGTAGCCTTGGGAAATGCATGGAACGATTGGCGTGCTACACTGCTATCCATTGTTATCTTGATAATGACCAAGCAGGAACGACGGCTGCCCATACAATCATGGACTGTTATCAAAACAGGGCAATCAACGAATCCATAAGATATGCAGAATACAAGGATGTCAATGATTATCTTATCGGCAGAAAATCCATTATTCCGCATAAAGAGGATGTATAAAACGATAATTTTCTACGGAGAAAGTCAATATTCTCCGTAGAAAACTATATTTTGCGTGATTTTTGCGTAGATTTCCGTACAAACATACTACGCTTTTGAAAATATGTTGTAACTTTGTACAGAATTAAAGATGCAAATCATGGAAAAGCGTATGACAAATCCAAAATCTGAAGGCTACATCTCTGCAAAAGATATGGCAGGAAGAGCTGCATACTATAAAGTATTGCAAGCCGCCAAGAATGGCGAACTCACCAGAATAAAAAGAGGTGTGTATGCAACCGATGACCATTTGGCAAGTCAAATGCTTGATGTGGAAAAGGTTGTTCCTGGTGGCGTGTTGTGTCTGTATTCCGCTTGGTCACATTATCAGTTGACTACACAGGTACCACAAGAATATTGTCTTGCAATAAAAAGAGGCCGAAAAATAACCCTTCCAGATTATCCCCCAATTACACTATACCATTGGAGTGATACCGCCTTTAACCTTGGAATTACGAATACTGAGATTGAGGGTTTCAATGTGAGGATATATGACGTGGAGAAATGTGTCTGTGATGCAGTAAAGTATAGAAACAAAATCGGCATAGATGTCTGTACGGAGATTATAAAAGAATATATGAAACGCAGAGATCGTAATGTCAGCAAACTGATGAAATATGCCTCACAACTGAGAGTTGCCAAAACATTGGGAACATATCTACAAATGGAACTATAAAATAATAAATATGACAACGAAGAATTATGCTCGCTCGGTAAGAGCGAAACTGCTTAATATATCGAAAGAAGAGAATGTCTTCTACCAATCGATATTGACACGATACTTTCAGGAGCGTCTGTTGTACCGTCTGTCGGTAAGTCCATACAAAGAACGCTTTATATTGAAAGGTGGTGCATTACTGTATGCCCATGAGCATTTGAAAGCAAGACCAACATTGGACATAGACTTCCTTGGTCAACAGATTAGCCGTGAGTTGGACAATATCAAGGAGACATTCAGAAATTTATGCGACATAGAATGTCTGGAAGACGGAGTTGTCTTTGAAAAGGACAGCATTAGCGTAGAAGAAATCACTCTCAAAAAAGAATATAATGGTGTGCGAGTGCATGTCAAGGTAGGACTTGACACGGCAAGCCAAGTTATTTCCATGGATGTAGGCTTTGGCGACATCATAACTCCTGCACCCGTTGATCTTTCTTATCCGGTGTTGCTGGACACATTACCAGAAGTTGACATCTTGGCTTACTCTTTAGAGACCGTGGTGGCTGAAAAGTATCAGGCAATGATAGACCATGCGACAGAGAACAGCCGCATGAAAGACTTCTTTGATGTGTACAGAATACTAAAAGCAGGAAATATTGACTTGAACACATTGCAAGAAGCCATCACAGCCACGTTTGAGAATAGAGGCACCGCCATCTCTACGGATTATAGCCTTTTCGAGGATTCTTTTGCGACAGATGCCAAACGAAATATTATGTGGAATAGTTATTTGAAGAAAATCAAATTCAAGGAGCCACTAACCTTCCAAGAAGTTTGGACATATATCACACAGGAACTGAAACAATACATGGAAAAATAAAGGTATTACGATATACCTTATCAAGCTCTCCCATTCGGAGGGCTTTTTTTTATGCCCTTTTCCCAAACATGCGAAAACTAACAGAAAAAACTGATTAAAGTATGATTGAGAGTATGATATATAGTTATAATTTGAATATATCTTAAACTTTGGCGGCCATACTTTACAAAATTCTTTTATGACGGATTTTACTCTTTACTTTGCACTCGCAACTGGCACTTTTGCCACTGCATAGAGTATAAATCATCAATAAAACAAAGTATTATATGAGTCCATTTTTGATATTCGCCATCAGCCTTACCATTGCATACGCTATCTACTATGCGGTGATGATAACTAGAGACCTGTATGGCAAGAAGGAAGAAGCCAAGAGCAACGAGGAAGTGTTTGACATCAGCAACATAACGGAAGAGGAAGCCGCAGTAGCCGTCAACGAAAGCAATGGTGGCTTTAGCGTTGCCGACAAGCAATACGACACGAGCTTCCAAGACGGCACATCATACGATGAGGACTATGGCATGGGAACAGAGAGTAACGGAACGAATGGTTGTTCTCCTGGTGCGGATTCTTCCGGCAGAGAAGATGATGTTGATGAAGACGAAGAAAATGATGTCAACCAACAGAAGCCGAAGAACGCAGCCGAGTCGTTGCAGGAAAAGATGGATGAACAAATGGAGTCCACTTCTCCCATATGGATAGACGGACTATGGCAGGACGACTTCACGGAGAGCCTATTGAAACAAGGCGAGACAAAGCCAGGACAACCAAACATCAAAACGATACCAGTCAAGGATGAAATTTAGCCATATTATAAAGAATGTAGTAAGTTCCTTTGTCTTTGCGCTGCTCCCCCTGTCCGCATCAGCCAAATGCGGTAATGTGGACTATAGCTGGGGAGCAGACGCACTGGCAGGGATGCACGACTATGTGGTGACGATGATGCTGTATGTGCTGTATCTGACATACGCTGTCGCTGCCGTGATGGTGATTATATCCGCTTTGCAGATATATATCAAGATGAACACCGGGGAAGATGGAGTCACCAAGTCCATACTGACGCTGATAGGAGCCTGTCTGTTTATGATAGGTGCATCCATCCTGTTCCCGGCATTCTTTGGCTACCAGATTTAAGACTCAACTGCAGAAGAGTATATCATGTGAAAGCGACAACACTTTTCTATATAATTATAATAAGGTGTTGCCAAACGAATCATTAACAAGTAAAACAAGAAAGAATGTTTAAGAAAACAACGAACTATCTGAAGAAGACCGCCAAGAGCGTTCTCTCTTCAGGACGCTTGAAGACATTGGCATTGATGCTCCTTGTGGGTGGTGGCATTGCCATGGCACAGAACTCGGCAGGTGACTACACGGCAGGTACCACCGCGCTTACAACAGTGACGGAGGAAATTGCCAAGTACGTACCTATTGTGGTCAAACTATGCTATGCCATTGCTGGTGTTGTCGCCGTAGTGGGTGCGATAAGCGTTTACATCGCCATGAACAACGAGGAGCAGGATGTCAAGAAGAAGATCATGATGATTGTAGGAGCCTGTATCTTCCTCGTGGCAGCAGCACAGGCATTGCCATTGTTCTTCGGTGTGACCAACTAACGAGTGAGAGTTATTCCGTGCATATTCAGTAATTGAGAAACGACGTGAAGAATGGCAAGAGAAGAGCAGGAAATCCGCTACCCCGACTACCCACTGTTCAAGGGACTCCAGAAGCCCCTTGAATTCATGGGAATACAAGGGCGGTATATCTATTGGGCAGCAGCCACGGCAGGAGGAGCCATCATCGGCTTCATTGCCGCCTACTGTCTGATGGGTATCATCGCAGGACTGATCGTGCTGGTCGTGGCAATCACTACGGGTACAGGTCTCATCATGTTCAAGCAACGGAAGGGACTGCATACCAAGAAGAACGACCAAGGAGTGTTTATCTATGCCTACAGCAAGCGCATATAAAAATGTGAAACAAAAAAGTATCGACATGACCAAGATGTGGATGACAAGTAGAAAGTGAACGACTGGTAGGCTCATTCTCCCCCAAGGGTGTGGGTCTACCATTATTTGTTTCAGCAGAAAACATTGCATCTTCGCTACTAAATTACAGTTGTGAGCATGAAAGGAAAGAATATTATAATAACGGCATTGGCAGTGACATTGCTGACCGCTTGCAAGGATAAGACCTACAAGCCACCCACATTGGATGCCATGAGGAGTGCAGATAAAGCAAGAGCTGCTTGGGCGAGAGATGCAGAAGAACATCCTGCAACCGTGGAAACACCAACAAGCAGGATGGATTCCACTGCAAAAGATAGTGTGTCAACCCTTTATGGCGAAGAAAGTTCCAAGACCTCTTATCAAGAGAATGACAACAAATCATCCAGTATGGGAGAAAATCATCAATCATTCGAAGAAACAGAAGAATAAACGAGTATGGTACTATATGTAATCTTATTTTTCGTGGCAACCTGCATTGGCATGGCCATATCGGTCTATGCCTTTGGTACTGGTGGCAAGCGGAAGAAAATCTTTCAGGACATCTACTTCTCCGTGGAAGACACGGACGGTATCGGTGTGCTCTATACCAAGACTGGAGAATATTCTGCCATTCTGAAAATGGAGAATCCTGTGCAGAAGTATTCTGCCAATATAGACAGCTATTATGAGTTCACCAATCTGTTTGCTGCCATCGCACAGACTCTGGGTGAAGGCTATGCCCTGCACAAGCAGGACATCTTTACCAGAAAGCAGTTCAAGGATGAGAGTGACAAGGACCATGAGTTCCTGTCAGAATCCTACTTCCGCTATTTCAACGGAAGAGAATATACGGACAGCATGACCTATCTGACCATTACGCAGGAGAACAAGAAGAGCCGTCTGATGTCTTTCGACAACAAGAAATGGCGAGATTTTCTGGTGAAAATCAGAAAGGTACAAGACCAACTGAAGGATGCCGGTATCAAGTCGGAGTTCTTGAACAAGCAAGAAGCAAGTGTGTATGTTGACCGCTTCTTTGCCATGAACTTCCGTGACAAGGCGGTGAGCATGACAGGATTCAAGGTGGATGACGAGACGATAGGTATGGGTGACAGACGCTGCAAGGTGTATAGTCTGGTGGATGTCGATAGTGCCAATCTGCCGACGCAAATACGCCCATTCACCAATATCGAGGTGAACAACACCAGCATGCCAGTGGATCTGGTAGCCTTGGTGGACAACATACCAGGAGTGGAGAGTGTGGTGTATAACCAAATCATCTTTGTGCCGAATCAGAAGCGTGAGCTTGCCCTGCTCAACAAAAAGAAGAACCGCCATGCCAGCATGCCGAACCCAAGCAATCTGATAGCCGTAGAGGACATCAAGCGAGTGCAGGAGGTGATAGCGAGAGAAAACAAGCAGCTGGTATATACCCACTATAATCTAATCGTGACGGTGAAGCCAGATACGGACATACAGAAGTGTACCAACCATCTGGAGAATGCCTTTGGCAGGATGGGCATCCATATCTCGAAACGAGCCTATAACCAGTTGGAACTGTTCGTCAACTCATTCCCCGGCAACTGCTATGGGATGAATGACGACTATGACAGATTTATGACGTTGGGCGATGCTGCCACCTGCCTGATGTACAAAGAAAAGATTGTGCATAGCGAGGACACACCCTTCAAGGTCTATTATACCGACCGCCAAGGAGTGCCAGTAGCCATCGACATATCAGGAAAAGAAGGGCGAAACAAACTGACCGACAACAGCAACTTCTTTGTCCTCGGTCCTTCGGGAAGCGGCAAGAGCTTTTATGTCAACTCGATGGTGCGCCAAGCCCATGAGCAGGACACCGACATCGTGCTGGTAGATACAGGAAACTCATATGAGGGACTATGTGAATACTTTGGAGGCAAATACATATCCTACACAGAAGAACATCCTATCACGATGAACCCTTTCAAAATCAAGCGAGAGGAATGGAACATTGAGAAGTTGGGATTCCTGAAGAACCTGGTGATGCTGATATGGAAAGGAAGTCAAGGCACAGTGAGCAAGACCGAAGACAGACTGATAGAACAAGTCATCAACGAGTATTACGATGCCTATTTCACCACCAAGAGAGTGAGCTACCTCTGTTTCAACACTTTCTATGAGTTCAGTACTGAGCGACTGCCGAAGATATGCGAGGAGAACGGTCTGCATGGCATAGACCTGTCATCCTACAACTATCTGTTGAAGGACTTCTATAAAGGAGGCAGCCACGATGTGACACTGAATGAGAATATGGACAGCAGTCTGTTTGATGAGACCTTCATCGTCTTCGAAATCGACAGTATCAAGGATGATCCACTGCTTTTTCCACTGGTGACGCTTATCATCATGGACGTGTTCCTGCAGAAGATGCGCATCAAAAAGAACCGAAAGATGCTCATCATCGAGGAGGCATGGAAAGCCATCGCCTCGCCCATGATGGCGGAATACATAAAATATCTGTATAAGACCGCTAGAAAATTCTGGGCAAGCGTGGGTGTGGTGACACAGGAGATACAGGACATCATCGGCAGCGAGATAGTGAAGGAAGCCATCATCAACAACTCGGATGTGGTGATGCTGCTCGACCAGAGCAAGTTCAAGGAACGCTTTGACACCGTCAAGGCTATACTCGGTTTGACCGATGTGGACTGCAAGAAAATCTTCACCATTAACCGTTTGGAGAATAAGGAAGGACGCAGTTTCTTTCGTGAAGTGTTCATCAGACGAGGACAGACCAGCAATGTGTATGGTGTGGAGGAACCGCATGAGTGCTATATGACCTACACCACGGAACGAGCGGAAAAGGAAGCATTGAAGCTATACAAGCGAGAGTTGAAATGCAACCACCAACAAGCCATCGAAGCCTATTGTAGGGATTGGGATGCAAGTGGTATCTGCAAGAGTCTCGCTTTTGCTCAAAAGGTAAATCAGGCAGGAAAAGTACTGAATTTAGGGAACAAAAATAAAAAGTAATCAAAGATGAAACGACTTCTATCCATCATAATGCTGATAGTCTGTGGGTTGGCAAAGGCTGACGCACAGTACTACAGCGTGAACTATGACAAGCAGACGGTGGCTGCTATGGCAGCTGCATACGGAACGGAAGCCGTGTCAGAGGCATACTATAACGAGCAGGTGCAGAACATCTTGAAGCACTATAATGCAGCAGAAGTGGCAAGTGCCGGCATCTTCGCCTCAAAATTCTTGGAACGCAAGGCAATGACGGATTTGGGCATCTGGAACAGTAGCACAGAGAACTACTATTACCGCCGTATCTACAACATGGTGTCGGGCAAAATCATGCCGAAGATATGGACGGTGGCAGGAATGATGCTGAAAAGTCCGCAGACTGCCCTGTATTGGGGAACCTATCTGATGAAGATATGTGACGACACCAAGAACCTGTGCATGCAGTTTGAGAGTGTGGTAACAAACAGCACCCTCACATTCTCGGACATCGCCTTTCTACAAATCAACCAGGAGATAGCTGCCATACTGAAACTTTCAGAGATTGGCAACGTGGATTGGAAGAAGATGTTGGACGATTTGTCAAAGGTGCCAGGCAATTTTACAGTGGACAATCTGAAAGCCGACATCGACAATCTGTATAAGGCAGGAGCCAACCTTGCAGGAGCAGGAATGAACAATATCGGCAATGCCCTGTTGCAGAGCAGCCAGTTCAACGACCTTTTCCAAGGCAAGCTCAGTGCAGCCATCGACATTGTGGATAACTATTCCTCGCTGTTCAAAAGTCTCGACAAGAGCGTAGGCAACACCATCTTGGGCATGATTGGAGGCAAGGACAACGTGGCAGGACTTTTCTCTCTTGCCAACTATAACCTCACCTCATGGATGACGGACTATCTGGATGAGACGGCAGGAAACTACTACACGCAAAGATGGTATATCGCCCGACGAGACCAAGGACGGGAAAAACTGTGCGACTATGTACCGCCCACCGATGACAACAACATCTTGAAAGGCGACCACTGGTACAGAATCAACACCAAGGATGCCAACTTCTATCCCAACAATAGCCAAAAGGAAGCCATCCTGCAAAACTCGGAGAATCATGCAGGATGGTCAAGGACAAGGGTGCAACAGCTCAACAACCAGAATGATGGCTTTACCTACAGTATCAGCTATTGGTTGAACAGCTACATCATCAGTAGCAAGAAAAAAGGACAGAAACAGAAGGCATACGCCTACGAGATACAGGTGTACAAGAGTTGGAACAGGACAGAAGAAGTGTATGAGGCAGTCTTTGACTCCTATTCGATGGACTTGAACACCTTCAAGGCACAACTGCAAGCCCAGTTGAGCGAATGGAATGACAACGAGGAAGGCTATACCTATTATATAGGCAGTGATGCACGCAACTACTATCAGGCAACCGATGCCGCCAAACTGAAGGGATGCGAGAGCGTGACCATTAGTGTGACATGCAGCGACGGTGTGCAGTTGGGGCAAGGCACCACACAATACAAATGCAAGAGTTGTGGCGGTTCGCTGAATGACCACAGCAAGAAATGCGCCATGACAACATCTGTGACAGAGAACAACCTTGACCTCTCGGACTTGTATAAACAAGAGCAGGAAGCCAATGCCAAGATAGCCTCTCTGCAATCTCAAATCAGTCAGTTGGAAGCCGAGAACAAGTCACTTGTCAAGCAAATCGCCAATGCAAGTGTGGAAGATGTAGCCAAGTATCGGGAGCAATACAACAAGAACAAGGCTTCCATCGAACAACTGAACAAAGAACTTGCCACATGGCAACAGAAACAAAGGGAAATAGAGGAAGCCAAGGCAGAGGCAGGAAAGGACAATGACGTGGCGACGGATGACTACTATCGCATACCAGCCATTATGAACGACTGCAAGAGTGCCTACAACCTGACTTGGCAAGGGGAAGGAACATGGAGCGGCTATACTTACATTCGAAAAGCCACCATGCCCAACATCAACGGCATCATCACCTTCAAGGCAACATTGAAGATTGCCAGAAAGCCGAAATATTTCTTGGGCATCAAGATACACAGAGCCATCCTGCAGATCAGTTGGGAGCTGACATCGGAATACACCAACACCTCGGTAGTGGATGTGATAACGCTTGCCCCAAGCAAGACCGAGCAGGAAAAGGCGGACGAAGTGAACAAGCGCATTTCGGAAATCGCACAGGAATATCCATCGTGCAAGATAACCACCGAATATGCTAAGAGCGCACCTGCCGATGACAATAACACCGATGATACCTTTCATCTGCTATGGTCGAGCGATAGGTTAGAGATAGCCAGAGAGGTGGACAGCAGAATCACCAAGATATACGCAGACTTGGTGTCGTTGGAGAAGATGATGCACTACAAGCGCAACATCATCGACGTGCTGATGGACATCGCTCCACATATCAATGCTGACGAAGGACGACGGTTGAGTCTTGTGGAAAAATGCAAGAAACGTTGGTTAAGGAAAGCTGCCGACACCAAACATTCAGATGATTATCACGGCAAGTTTAATGATGAAGACAATGAAAATGAGAAATAGAAAAGAATACAAGGCCGATGCAGCGGAGAGGGTTGCAGGGTCAGTGAGCAAGAAGCGACGAATGGATATTGTGAGAACATTGCTGGTAGCAATCTTGCTCCTCGCCCTCCCCTCTAAAACATTCGCCCAATGGGGATTTGATGTTGCCAGCGTGGAAGCCTACATCAATGACCACAAGAAACAGCGGAGTCTGTTGCTCGCACGAAGCACGTTGGAATACAGCAATAAACTATTGCACAGTTACAGTAAGGACGAGACCAAGGCATACAAGGAACTGAACGTTGACCTTGACAAGTACACCAGGGCATTTGATGTGATAGATGTGCTATATCAAAGTTTAAGAACCAGTCTGAACGTGTACTCCACCTACGAGGGTGTGAGCGACAGAATATCGGACTATAAGAAGCTGTTGGATGACTACAACAAAAAAGTCATCAAACGAAAGCGCATCTCGCTTGCCGATACCATACTGATAGGCATCAACCGACGAGCCATAGAGAATATCGCAAATGAAGGCGAATACCTCTACAAAAGCGTGAGCGACTTGGTGCTGTATGCCACAGGAGCGGCAGCGTGTTCCACGGCAGACCTTCTTGTGGTATTGGAAAGCATCAACACCTCGCTTGACAATATAGAGAAGCATCTGAACAAAAGCTACTTTGAGTCGTGGCGATATATCCAAGTGCGCATCGGCTATTGGAAAGAAAAGGTTTACCGAACCAAAAGCAAGCAGCAAATACTGGAAGATGCCTTCGGTCGGTGGCGAGTGGCAGGTAAACTTGGATATTAGTTAAGTGAAGAGTGAAGTATGAAGAATTCATTTGTTAGCAAACAGTGAGAGTTAGTAACCCTTATATATAATAATGTATAGACATGGATAGAAAGAAAACAAAGGCAGGAGCTATATTACTATTGTTGGGCATAGCCATGACAGGCAATGCCCAGAGTTATGTGACATACAATCATGACAGTTCGAAAAAGAACCAGATAACGGTAATGGAAATAGGTAGCGGAAGTCTGTCACCAGAATTGTACTATCAGTTACTGCACAGCAGTTACAAGAAATCGGCTGCGAGTAAGAACAAACTCGGTTTTCGTACCACGGCAGGAATCGGAGCTTACAATCAAGTGGAATATGCCGAAGCCATCGACTCTGCCCTGGCCAAAAGAGCAGAGATTGAGGCGTTGAATATGGCAGACCGTCAGATTGACCTCGCCTGGAAAGTGGAAGGAAGCAAAATCAACAGCAAGATGAATGCCTTCAAGAGCAACATCGACCGCATCCTGCCTGTAGGCGGATCCATCGGTGACAAGCAACGCTGGACAGAATACTATCATGTCTATGAGACAGCCATCAAAGCCACCAAGGATGCCTATATGCCCAATGCTAAGCGTAAGAAGATGTACCTACAGATTTATGCAGATGTGGCAAAACAGAACGAGACACTTGTGAAGCAACTGGTGCAGATGTCGAATGCCAGCAAGACCAAGGAATTGTTGACAGCAAACGGCAACTACCAGACCGCCAACAAACGAAGTATCATCAGCAGTGCATCCAGCAAATGGCGAGAGGCAGGAATGGCAGTGAGAAACAACACATCTTCTGGCAGTAATAACGGCTCGAATGAGGATGACAATGATTTGAAAATAAACAGATAAGGGGTTATGGCAGACAACAGCAGCATATTATCCGACTTCGGCATCAACATCTTGGAAGAAGAGATTGATGACGTGATTTTCCAGACCAACGAGTTTCTGTGCGACGCTACTTTTACAGGCTCAAACGGACCTTTTTGGTGGGTCGTCCAAATGTGTATGGCACTCGCAGCCCTCTTCTCCATCGTGGTGGCAGCGAATATGGCTTACAAGATGATGGTGAAGCATGAGCCACTGGATGTGATGAAACTATTCAAGCCACTGGTGATAAGCATCATCCTCTGTTGGTGGTACCCACCAGCCGATACTGGTATGACAAATAGTGGTAGCAGTTGGTGCGTATTGGACTTCCTGAGTTACATTCCAAACTCCATCGGAAGTTATACCCATGACCTTTATGAGGCGGAAGCCACACAGATAGAGGACAAGTTTACGGAAGTTCAGCAGCTTATCTATACCAGAGACACGATGTACACCAACGTACAAGCTCAGGCAGACATTGCCCATAAGGGAACAACAGACCCGAATCTGGTGGAATCGACCATGGAGCAGACAGGTGTGGATGAAGTGACCAATATGGAAAAGGACGCAGCCAAGCTGTGGTTTACCTCACTGACTGCAGGAGCCGTAGTGAACATCGACAAGATAGTAATGCTGATAGCATTGATTGTCTTCCGTATCGGTTGGTGGAGCACCATCTATTGTCAACAGATACTGTTGGGAATGCTGACGATATTTGGACCGATACAATGGGCGTTCTCGCTACTGCCGAAATGGGAAAGTAGTTGGGCGAAGTGGCTGACAAGGTATCTGACCGTGCATTTCTATGGAGCCATGCTCTACTTCGTGGGCTTCTACGTGCTATTGCTCTTCGACATCGTGCTCTGCATACAGGTGGAGAACCTGACGGCTATCACCGCCAGTGAGCAGACGATGGCGGCATATTTGCAGAACTCGTTCTTCTCGGCAGGGTATCTGATGGCAGCAAGTATCGTGGCTTTGAAGTGTCTGAACTTGGTTCCAGACCTTGCGGCATGGATGATACCAGAGGGCGATACCGCATTCTCTACCAGAAACTTCGGTGAGGGTGTGGCACAGCAAGCCAAAATGTCGGCACAGGGGACACTTGCCCATGTGATGCACTGATAAAGGTAAAAAAGTAAAAGAGTGAAAAGGTAAAAAACATTATAGCAATGGTAATCAAGAATTTAGAGAATAAGGTGAAGTTGGTGACTATCATCTGTAGCCTGTTTCTGGTTGGGTGCGTGCTGATAAGTATCAGTAGCATCTGGACGGCGAAGAATATGGTGGTGGATGCACAGAACAAAATCTATGTGTTGGACGGCAACGTGCCAATTTTGGTACAGCGTACGACGATGGATGAGACATTGGATGTGGAAGCAAAGAGCCATATCGAGATGTTCCATCATTATTTCTTCACATTGGCACCAGATGACAAGTACATCAAATACACGATGGAGAAAGCCATGTATCTGGTGGATGAGACAGGATTGGCGCAGTACAATACGCTGAAAGAAAAGGGTTTCTACTCCAACATCATGGGAACAAGTGCCGTGTTCAGCATCTTCTGTGACAGTATCAAGTTCAACAAGGAGAAGATGGAGTTCACCTACTACGGCAGACAGCGCATCGAGCGTAGAACCAATGTGCTGACCCGTGAACTGGTGACGGCAGGACAGTTGAAACGAGTGCCGAGAACTGACAACAATCCACATGGATTGCTGATAGTGAACTGGCGAACCTTGCTCAACAAGGATATTGACCAGAAGACGAAGAGCAACTATTGAAGGTAAAAGGGTAAAGAAGTAAAAAGGTAAAAAAGAAATAACGATGAACACAAAAGGATTTAAGCAGATGCTCATTGGGGAGAAGATGCCCGACAAGGACGACCCAAAATACAAGGAACGCTATGAGCGAGACGTGAGAGCTGGAAGAAAGTTTGCCAGGATGTGCAGAATCGACAAGGCTGCAACCAAGGTGCAGAAATTTGCCGACTTGCATAAGACAATGTTCTTGGTCATCGTGTTCGGTTTTGTGGGTGTGAGCTTCAGTTTCAACATCTATCGCATGGCAAAAGCTTATCACTATCAAGGAGAGCGACGCACCGCCACGGAGAGACAGGACTCGCTGATAAAGGCTCGCCATCAGAATATGGGGAATGCAAAGAACATAGTAAGGACCAATGAGGATGCACGCCATCCTCATAAAGACAAATAACGATGAAGCTGACAGAAAGAATCAATTTCAGACAACCCAAGTACATGCTACCTGCGATTGTCTATCTTCCACTGCTCGGTGCCTCCTACTTTATCTTCGACCTCTTTGATACCAAGGTGGCGGAGAAGAAGGATGCCAATATGCAGACCACGGAATATCTGAATCCGAACCTTCCACAAGCTCATATCAAGGGCGGTGACGGTATTGGAGGCAAGTATGAGAACATGTTGAACGCCTACGGCAAGATAGAAGACCATAGTGCCGTGGAAAATATAGACCGAGACAATGAGCAAGAAAAAGAAGAATACCAAAGCAAGTATTCGGATGCAGAACTGCAACAGTTGGATACCGAAGCCAAGAGGCAAGCTGAACTGGAGAAAACGAGAGAAGCGCAAGAAGCCCATGAGCGACAAAGAGAGAACGAGGCGTTGGCAGAGCTGAACAAGGCACTTGCCGAAGCAAGGCTGAAGGGACAGCAAGCCACGCAACAGAACTCATCGTCTTCAGCAACAGCATCCGATGAAACAATAGCTATAGCCAAGGGCGGTATCAACATTGAGGGCAAAATCAAGGTGAATGAGAATGCCCGAAAGGAAGCAGACGAGAATGACAAGCCAAGTGAGGTAGTGAAAAAGGTGAAGACCTCCTCAGACTATTTCAACACATTGGCAGTGAATGAGAAAGAGCCTACACTCATCAAGGCTATCATTGACGAGAATGTGAAAGCCGTGGATGGAAGCCGTGTACGTTTGAGACTGTTAGATGATGTGGAAATCGGTGAGATGATAGTGAAGAAAGGCGCATACCTGTATGCCACCATGAGCGGTTTCAGTTCGCAACGAGTGAAAGGCACGGTAAAAAGTGTGCTGGTGGATGATGAGATAGTGAAAATCAATCTGTCACTCTATGATACAGACGGCTTGGAAGGCTTGTATGTGCCAAGTAGCCAGTTCCGTGAGACCACCAAGGATGTGGCAAGCGGAGCCGTGACCGGGAATGTGGATATGAATACCACCAATACTGGCAACAGTTTTTCGCAATGGGGCATGCAGACCATGCAGAATGCCTATCAGAAAACAAGTAATGCCATAGGCAAGGCTATCAAGAAGAACAAGGTGAAACTGAAATATGGCACCTTTGTGTACTTGATAAACAGCAAAGACACCAAGAGCAAGTAAACATTAAACACTACAAAGTAAACATTACACCCATATGAATATCAAGAAGACCATTGGCACACTGATGATGTGTGCAATAAGTGCCACTCCGATGATGGCACAACAGACCAGTACGGAGAGCTATCAGCCCTGCACCTACCAGGAGATGGAGCAACTGACCGTGAACGAGCAAGTGACAACAGTCATTACGGCAAGCGAACCCATCCGCTTTGTGGATATATCTACCGACAAGATAGCAGGAGACCAACCCATCAACAATACTGTGCGCTTGAAGCCCAAGGAGGGACTGCATGAAGATGGTGAAGTGCTTGCCATCGTAACTATTGTGACGGAACGCTATCGCACTCAGTATGCGCTACTCTATACAACAAGATTGCAAGAGGCTGTGACGGATAAGGAGATACAACAGATAGAGAAGAATGCCTATAACAACCCTGCTGTAACTTTGTCCTCCACTGACATGGCTCGATATGCTCGTCAGATATGGAGTTCGGAAGCCCATGTGAACAATGTAAAGACCAAAGCCCATAAAATGGTGATGCGACTGAACAACATCTATTCGTCTGGTGACTATTTCTTCCTGGACTTCTCGGTGGAGAACAAGACAGACATACCGTTTGACATAGACCAAATACGATTGAAGCTGACGGATAAGAAGACCGCCAAGGCAACCAACTCACAGATGGTAGAGTTGCATCCAGTCTTCATGTTGGAGCAGACCAAGCGTTTCCGCTATGGCTACCGCAATGTGATAGTCATTCGGAAAATGACATTCCCGAATGACAAGCAATTAACCATCGAAATGACGGAGAACCAAATCAGCGGTCGCACCATCTCATTGAAAGTGAACTACAGCGATGTGCTGTCAGCCGACTCTTTCAATCCGATTTTTCTGAAATAGCATGGAAGAAAGCAAGGAGTTACAAGGATTTTACAAGATATTCAGGGCAGTCATCTACATATCCGTGTTGATGGAGTTCTTTGAGTATGCCATAGACCCAAGGGCGATAGACGGCTTTGGCGGTGTGGTGTGTGACCTGCACGACCGTATCAAGCAGTGGTTTATCTACCATGACGGGAACCTGGTGTATAGCAAGGTGGTGACATTCCTCTTGGTATGCATCACCTGTGTTGGCACGAGAAACAAGAAACACTTGGAATTTGATGCCCGGAGGCAGGTGCTGTACCCCTTGGTGAGTGGCGTGCTGCTGTTGGTGTTATCCGTGTGGATCTTCGGCTATGCAATGGACACTCGTCTCTATGCCCTAAGATTGAACATCATCCTATATATGGTTGCAACCATCATCGGAACGGTGCTGGTGCATGTAGCCTTGGACAACATTTCGAAGTTCCTAAAAGAAGGACTGATGAAAGACCGTTTCAATTTTGAGAACGAGAGTTTTGAGCAGTGCCAGAAGGAGGAATATAACAAGTATAGCGTGAATATCCCTATGCGCTACTACTATAAGGGTAAATTCCGCAAGGGATGGGTGAACATCGTAAACCCGTTCCGTGGCACTTGGGTAGTTGGCACGCCTGGTAGCGGTAAGACTTTTTCTATTATAGAGCCGTTCATCCGTCAGCACAGTGCAAAAGGTTTTGCCATGGTCGTTTACGACTACAAGTTCCCTACCTTGGCAACCAAACTGTACTACCACTATAAGAAGAACCAACAGTTGGGGAAACTGCCAGAAGGCTGTAAGTTCAACATCATCAACTTTGTGGATGTAGAATACTCCAAACGAGTGAACCCGATACAACAGAAGTATATCAATAATTTGGCAGCAGCGAGTGAGACCGCAGAAACACTGCTTGAATCCCTACAAAAAGGCAAGAAGGAAGGCGGAGGCGGTAGCGACCAGTTCTTCCAGACCTCAGCCGTCAACTTCCTCGCCGCCTGTATCTACTTCTTCATCAACTATGGCAAGGAGCCATACGACAAAGACGGCAAGATGCTGATAGCAGAGAAAGTACTTGATCCGAAAACCATGCAGATGAAACCGACCGGAAAGGTGTTTAACCATGCAGGAGAAGAAGTGGAGCCAGCCTATTGGTTGGGCAAGTACAGCGATATGCCCCATATTCTGAGTTTCCTGAACGAGAGTTACCAGACCATCTTCAATGTATTGGAGACCGACAATGAGGTAGCACCCTTGTTGGGACCGTTCCAGACCGCCTTGAAGAACAAGGCAATGGAGCAGTTGGAAGGTATGATTGGTACACTGCGTGTCTATACCTCACGCCTTGCCACCAAGGAAAGCTATTGGATATTTCATAAAGATGGAGATGACTTCGACCTGAAAGTCAGTGACCCGAAGAATCCGAGTTATCTGCTGATAGCCAATGACCCAGAGATGGAGAGCATCATCGGAGCATTGAATGCCCTAATCCTCAACCGACTGGTGACACGAGTGAACACAGGGCAAGGCAAGAACATCCCTGTGAGCATCATCGTGGACGAGTTGCCTACACTCTACTTCCATAAGATAGACCGACTGATAGGTACAGCCCGAAGCAACAAGGTGAGCGTAGCCTTGGGATTCCAGGAACTGCCACAGTTGGAAGCAGACTACGGAAAGGTGGGTATGCAGAAGATCATCACCACCGTAGGCAATGTGGTGAGCGGTTCGGCACGAAGCAAGGAAACTCTGGAATGGCTATCCTCTGACATTTTTGGAAAAGTGGTGCAACTGAAGAAAGGCGTGACCATCGATAGAGACAAGACGAGCATCAACCTGAATGAGAATATGGACAGTCTTGTACCAGCCAGTAAAATCTCGGACATGCCGACTGGATGGATCTGCGGACAGACGGCAAGGGACTTTGTGGCAACCAAGACCGGCATGAATGGCAGTATGAACATACAGGAAAGCGACGAGTTCAAGACCAGTAAGTTCTATTGCAAGACCGATTTTAATATGGCAGACATCAAGAAAGAAGAAAGCGAGTATATGCCACTGCCCAAGTTCTACACCTTCAAGAGCCGTGATGAGCGTGAGCGCATCCTCTATAAAAACTTCGTGCAAGTTGGTGAGGACGTGAAAGCCATGATAGCAGAGATATTCAACAAGAAGAATGCCAAGTGACAAAACAATGACATCCCCAAAACAAAAACAACGTCCATGATAAAAAAGATAAAGACATACATTCTCCTAACGCTCTTGCTGCTGTGCCAAAGCATCATGGCGCAGAACAAGACACCCACCAACGACAGCCCAAGCCAAGCCGACTTGGGCATTTTCGCTTTGCCTCCCTTTGAGCGAGCCGTGCGCTGTATCAAGTATTATGAGGGATGGCACGACATCAAGCGCAACTATCCCTATATCGGATGGGGACATCGGATATTGCCGCACGAGAAGTTCAAGAAGAACCTCACTTATCAGCAAGCCGATTCCTTGTTGCGCTCAGACCTCACCAAGTTATGCGCCATGTTCCGCAAGTATGGCAAGGACTCATTAATCCTTGCCGTACTTGCCTATAATGTCGGACCCTATAAGATTTTAGGGAACAGACGATTTCCGAAGAGCCGTCTCTTACACATGATAGAGCAAGGGAGAAGAGACATCAGACAAGAATATCTGGACTTTTGCAGATACCAAAGGCGCAAGATGGCCTCTATACGCAGGAGAAGGCAAACAGAACTGCTATTATTATATCAGACACATATTGCAAGAAAGTGACATTTCTGGTAATAATTCATGTTTTTTATATTGAAACATAAATAACCATCATTTGTTGGTCGAAAAATTGCAAAATCTTTCCCAAAGGAAAAAGGCTCTTCTTAAATTCTAGTACATTGAAGTATATTAATCTGAGGAGATATTTATCACTATACGTAAAACAGAGTTCTGGAGCCTATCAAATGGTGCTTATTATTGATAAGGGAAAGACTTTGTTCTAAAATTTGAGAATATCCAACTGATAACTAAGAAAGAATAAACGCAATTCACTATAAAAACTTATAGCAATGTCACCAAGCACTTTATAGAGTTCCGCAATCAACAATCAAAAAGACCTCGATTTCTCCAAATGATAACTGGCATGATGGAAATATAGGTGTTTTGTACCTAACACCTATATTCCATCCGCACACTCTACTACAGGGCAGCAGAAATAGCAAGTTCAGATTTTACAAAATTATACACCATGTTGCATGTCTGGCAAGGCCTCTTTGCTCATTGATACGTTCGTACATAATGTCGATCACATAAAAGTTTTTAAGGAATAATAGAATACTTTGCCATACTGATTGGATTAGTATATACTCAAATATTTCTAATGAGAGATGTCCATGGATGTTACATTAGTTTTTGACCTTGCAAATGTAAAAATACTATAAACAAATAAAATATATCTAATTTTATAACGACCGTTATAATTTAATTGCTATCTTTGCACAAAAAATGAATATTTCATGATAGAACTAATATCAGGATATTCTTTTAAAATATTAAAATTCTTTATAAAATGAAAGAGCCTTTAGAATATTACAAGAGCAAACTTTGCAGGAATAAAGTATATATAAAGCGAACAGAACAAAGAAGTTCTATGTTCTTTTGTGGCAAATTAATTTTCTTTGCCATAGCTATATTGTGCCTATGCATTTGGTGGTTTGAAACGAAGTCGGTAATAATGATTGGCAGTACTTTCTGCTTCTTACTGATATACTTCTTTATGGTGTATCTAGATAACAACGAAATTAACAAAAAAGAAAAACTCGTTCGCATTAATAAGGTTATAGAGAGGGAAGTATGTAATCTTAGAGGTCAATATACTGGACATGACGGCAAAGAGTACATGTCAAGTACACATCCTTTTACATATGACATTGACATATTTGGCAAGAACTCATTGTATCAAAGTATTAATAGAACTGTAACTTGTGATGGAGCAAACAAACTATCAGAAGTTCTATCGCATACAGGTTTAGGAAAAGAAACAATTTTAATGCGACAGGCCGCTGTTCGTGAATTAGAAGCACTATCTGATTATCGGATAGAGCATATTTCGTGTTCACATATATCGACACCTTTTAGAGAACTCTTGACAAAGACAATGCCATCGTCTCTCAATGTTTTGCCTCTAAAAATACTATTGGCTTTTTCATGGTCAGTTTCGGTTGTAAACATTATTTTCCTTTTAATTTGTTGCTTAGCAAGCCTATCCATTACCATACCAGTATTAGTTATGGCTGGAATTATTTTCTTTAATGGCTCAATAAGTCTCTTTTATTTTCATAAAGGAAATCGTGTCATCCAAAAATTGAAATTTTTAATATCTCTTTGTGAAAGTTATTCGCCAATTATCTCATTGAATAGAAAAGAAATATTTAAAAGTCAGATTCTATGTGATATACAAGAAAAAAATATATTTTATTCAAGACATATCCGAAAAGCAATAAATATGAATGAACTGCTGAACTTTAGAAATAATTTCATATTATGGTTTTTGTCAAACACTACAGTCATGATAGATTTATTAGTATTGAACAAATTTGTAAAATGGGAAAGGTCTGCAATTACTGATTTACAAATCTTATTAGAAAACATAGGGCAATTAGATGCCTTTATTAGTTTAGCAACATTCAATTTCAATCATCCTAGAGCAACTGTTCCTTCTATTATGAAAAGCGGTTTAAAAGGAGTAGACGTATATCATCCTTTAATGAAATCCAACAATGCTATAGGAAATGATTATACCCAAGAAGAGTCTGTCATATCTATAATTACAGGAGCCAACATGTCAGGGAAAAGTACGTTTCTTAGAGCACTTGCTTTAAATATTGTATTGGGAAATGCAGGATGCAAAGTTTGTGCAGATTCGTTTGGTTTTAATCCAAACTTGAAATTATTTACAAGTATGAGAACGCAAGATGACATTTCAAATGGCAAGTCATATTTTAATGCTGAAATAGATAGACTAAGTAACGCGATAGACTATTGTGTGCAGAATCCTCATACTTTGTTGATTTTGGATGAAGTTCTAAAAGGAACGAACTCGGAAGACAAATTGAAAGGTTCTATAGAATTATTAGAATATTTTTCTGGTCAGCAAATAATGGCAATTATTGCCACACACGACTTAGGTGTTACAAAATTAGAAAACATTTATGGTGTAGATAAATATGTCAATTTTTGTTTTGAAATCGAACTGACCACTCCTATTCATTATACATATAAAATGAATCGAGGAATATGTAGGAACAAAAATGCATCGTATATTTTAAATAAGATGTTAAACTCTAAAATTAAAAGAAAATGAAAACAATAGTATTAAACACTTTTTCTTCTTTCGCAACCTTTCCTATGTTTAACCCTGCCTATATTAAAGGGTTACTATGTCGTGAAGGTATTGATAATATTCACATTGATGTAAACCAAATAACATGGAACTCTTTGTTAGAAGAGGAATTTCTAGCCAAGCTATCTTTTAACGAGGCAGTATTGGATCCTTCATTTCCTTATACTATTATCTCATCAAATAAGGAATTTGAACTAACCAAAGCAAAAGTCTTACAGAGAATATCAAAGGCTAAGTTTCTGTTGCGTTCATCCTCTTCTATTATATTTCGAAATCTCCTATGGGCTCAGCGTGTTATTTTTAGAGCGTTGAATCTAATATATTGCCACTATGGAACATTCTTTATGACAAACATTCCTTATTGGGCTAAAGTTGGGTTTGATTTTAATGATATTAGTCAGATTTACGATATAGCTACAGATAAGACCAGTAATCCTCTTATTTGTATATTTGAAGAAAAAGTGTTACCTGTCATAATAAAAGAATCGCCCAAAATCATACTAGTTGACATTATGTTTCCATGGGATATAATCCCTGCTTTGACTTTGAATATATTATTAAAAAAATATTTACCATATTGTCATATTAATTATGCAGGATTAGGATTTGACGAGTTTAGTTTTTCCAGAATACAGCACAAGATGAATAACCATAATTTCTTCTTTGGCTTTGATAGCATTTTTATGTACAGAAACGACAATGGCTTGGTACAACTTGTAAAGAATATAACCAATGGACAAAAAGTTGGGGAAATCGACAATTTATACTCTCCTAATTCTTTCGGACACATAAAGCAGGATAAGCTGTTTGATGAAACGGTTATTCCAAATTATGACGATATAGAGTGGAGTAAATACTTCTTTCCAGAAAGAATAGTTATTGATAGATTGTCATATAGATGTTTTTGGGCAAAATGCAATTTTTGTTCTATAAATTCAAATAAAAGAATAAAGCAAATGTCAAGCGTCAAACAACAAATATCTAAAGTTAAGACTCTTCACGAAAAATATGAAGTGTCTAATTTTTGGTTCTTGGATGAAGCATGTCCTATGAAATTAGCTTTAGGCTTTGCAGAAGGAATAAAGCATGAGAATATTGCATGGTCTTTAAGAACCAGATTGGACGACAAACTTACGTTTGAAGTTTTGACCAAACTTAAGGAAGCTGGATTAAAAGAATTATGGATTGGATTAGAACACGTAAATCCCCAAATACTTTCATTAATGAATAAGTCAGATTTTAATTTTGAGTATAAAACTATCGCCCAAAAGGTTTTCGACGATGCTACAGCAAATAACATAGGCTTACATTTTTGTCATATTTTAGGATTCCCGTCAGAAACAGATGAACAAAGACAAGAAGTTGCAGACTTCTACAAAATGACAAAGGACAGCATATGTAAGAAGCCATTTTTTACAACATTCAACATTTTCGGATTAATGTTAGGGAGTCCAATGTTTGAAAGTCGAGAGAAATTTGGAATAATAGAAGCTCTTGATGAAGAATCAAAATTTAATATGATAAAAGTACCCTATAAAACAATTTACAATGATGATACAGGAAATATACAAGTGATTCAACGTCTTTCTGAATGGATTTTCAGATATACTGATATTCTTGTGTGTAAAAAAGAGTTGATACCATTATGGATGTCGATATCTGACACACCATTTGAATTCTTATTAAAAAAAAATTATACATATAACCCTTTCTCAAATTATGAATTGGATTGAATATCACAGCATCAAAGAACTCCCCGAAACTATTTGGGCTAAAATTGCAGGAGACAACCCTTGTCTCTCTGCAGATTTTATGGAAATAGTTGAAAATTTACACCCAAAAGATTCATATAATTATGCTGTTTTATACGACAACAAAGAAGTGGTGGGAGTTATTTTTTACTCTATTTTCAATGCGCTTTCATCTACATTAATGAAACTTTCTATAGGCCGCGTTCTTATGACGGGGACATTTGAAACCTATGGAAAGCATTGGTGGTATAATACTTCATATATATCCGAATGTGATTTTTTTGAAATGTTTTGGCAGTTGATTCGCAAACAAAATGTTTTAGCATTTGTCATAAGAGATTTCGTATGTAATGAGTGCCAAATAAATAAGTTTTTTGGGCTTCATTCTTTTGAACACATAATTCCATATTCCGTATCATGGATAAAACTTAATGATTCATGTATGAATTTGGATGATTTCCTTTGCGAGATGTCAAAGAAACATAGAAATATGTATAAAAAGATCATAAAATCTCGCAATGATCAAAACATTTCTTTTAGAAAAGAATATGACATTAGAAAAAATTTGCATAAATTGTATCCATTGTATATCAATGTCAATAAACGAGCTAAAGAATTCAAAAGTCCGCCTATTCCTTCAAGTTTTTTTACTGGATTGGAGCGCAAATTTGGACATAATTGTTTCTGCATAATAATGTCTGTTGGAAATAAGGATATAGGCTTTGTTCTTATTATACAAGGTACAGATATTATAATTCCATTTTTGATGGGAATTGATTATAAATATAGAGAACTTCATGTATGGCATAATCTAACTATAGAATGTGTAAGATATGCAATTGAGACAAGAGTAACAAATATAGATCTTGGCTTAACAAATTTTGAGCTAAAAAAAAGACTCGGAGCAAAAAAAATAAATATAAATATGTTTGCACGATTCAAAAATAATGTAGTGAATAAGTTTTGTAAGTCATTTTTATCAAAATTATTATGAAAATAATATACGGTTGTTATCCATCTATTTTTTCATTGAAAATAGCAAATGGGTTGGTAAAACGAGGCATTCCAATCACACATATGATGTTATCAACTAAAGTTATATGTATAGAGGGACATTCTATACATGGATTGTCTGGACTCGGTTTCCTTTTTAGGCGTTTTGGTTTAAGATACACAATTTTTCAAATATTCTGTAGTGTAGTATTACCCATTGTATATTCCGTTAAAGCTTTTATACATGGTGAACGTTTATACTCGTTTAAGCAACTATGTCTGAAAAATAATATACAGATGATAAAAAGTAGTAACTTTAATGAAGACATCAAACTTATAGAAAAACCAGATATCTTTATTTCTATGTGTTTAGATCAAAAGTTAAACAATTCTTTTTTCAAAAAAATAGGAACATTATGCGTCAATGTACACCCATCGGACATACCTAATTTTGGTGGAGTTGAGCCAATAATTCAATTAAAGTTATCTTCTGAAGAACAGATGGGAATAACGATACATAATATGACAGAACAGTTGGATAATGGAGAAGCCATTATGAGAAGATATGTGTCAGCAAAAAATAAAAGTTATCTTAATTTAATGCAAGATTTTATAGATAATGGTATCTCTATGTTAGGTATTCTACACAATAACAAATGGATAAAAACAAAGTGTTCTCCCATTGAGCAAAAGTACCCATACCGTTCTTGGCCCACACATGAAGAATTGGTGCTTTTTTCAAAGCAAAACAAATATATTAAGTTAACAGATTTGTTTTAGTGACTGATAGTAAAACAAAAATAACTTGGTACAAATATTTGATAAGTTTGGTTCTAATGACCTTGTTCCCCTTAGGTACGACGACTTCACAAAAAATATAAAAAATGTACCAAGTTATTTTTATTACTTTGCTGGACTTATAACCCAAACATATCTTTTAGGTTCTATTTCAATAAAAATCATAATTTTATAAGTTCATATAGATAATCGAAATCCTTCTTCATTTCTCTTAAATCAATACCGCTTAATGAGAACACACCAATAAAAGAGTTCCCTAAGTATATCTTCTCAAAAAGGTGTGCAAGTACAGACGCATTAGCACTTGTACTTATTTCTTTTATTTCTATGGCATGCCGTATCACTTCACACCATATATTATTTTCTATGTCATACCATTTTAAAGCTTCGTCCTTAAAAGATGGGATATTTGACAGTGCGGACATTTCTATATTGCACATAGCTTTATTGATGTTAATAATCCCCATATCATTTAAACTCTGCCGATCTCGCTCTATCATTTCTATAAAATAATTGTAAAAAGAAAGTAAGGATTGTCTATAAGCTGTAGGAACACTTTTCACTGATGATTTATTAAAAATCATAGTCTTTAGCATTTCCAGAAAGAGACCTTCCTTATTTTTAAAATAATAAACCATTGACCCCCTGCTTATATGCGAGGCTTTTTCCAACTCCGAAAATGAAACTTTTTCATATGATTTTTCAGAAAACAATTTAAAAGCATCATTCAATAATTTACTACGTGTAGCTATTCCTTTTTCCATAAAATATTACAATCATTATATATTATGCAAAAGTACAACATTATTTTGAATGGATGTTATTTTTTAGATAACATTGCAAAAATCTCATATTTTTTAACTTCTATTATATATCAATTGCCAGACTTATTTTGTTATACAACTCATATAAATTCATAATTCAAGTAAGTTGATTACTCGAAGAAATTTGTAATTAATCGAATAGCATGTTCTATAATCAAATGTGGGCATTAGGATAAAGATACAAAACTATAATCCGAATTATATATAATAAAGTTAAATAACTTTATAAGATTTTAAATTAGGGGGGGGGGCAAATTTGCTTCATTAAAATTTTTATCATACCTTTGCAATTATAACGGTCATTATAATTTTAATTGCATATGAAATACGTAGTAAATTTAACTGGAAACAGAAATAGTATGGACGGTTCTATACTTGGTAAAGTTGAAGATTTCAAAGTAGAAATGAATCAACATGAGAAAGAGGAGTTGAATAATTACAAGAAACATCCTCACATGAGTGCGTGTGATAGAAAATCCATTGTTCACAATCGTTTTAACAACAGAGATGTAGAACTCATTATGTTTGGAACGAATAGTTATTTGGGAGCGACAATCTTTCCTGAAGCCATCGAAAAAGCCATTGAGGTTACCAAAGAATTCGGAATTGGCTCTGGTGGCGTTCCATTGCTGACAGGAACTTCTATTTATCAAAATGAATTGGAAAATATTATTTCCAAGAAAACTGGTTTTGATGATACAATTTTGTTTTCATCTGGATATACAGCAAATTTAGGAGTCATATCAGGACTAATGCGCCCAAATCATTTGATCATACACGACAAATTAACGCATGCAAGTTTATTAGATGCAACTGTCTTATCTGGTGCCAAGATGGCACGCTTTCGCCACGGGGACATGAAGGGATTAGAAAGGCTATTGGCAGCTAATGTTGATAAATACCCCAATGGTATTTTAGTTGTAACTGATGGAGTTTTTAGTATGGATGGCGACATAGCTAATCTTCCAGAGATTATTTCCATTATAAGAAAGTATAATGCATTGTTATTGATTGACGATGCGCATGCCATAGGTGTGATAGGTAAGAATGGTGCAGGAACATTATCTCATTACAACATAAAAGAACGTGAGAATATTATAGTAACAGGAACTCTAAGTAAGGCTATAGGAACTGTAGGAGGATATATTACTGCTTCGCAGGATATTATAGATTATTTACGCATATATGCACGTAGCAATATGTTTTCAACATCGTTGCCACCTTCTGTATGTGCAGGTGCCATAGAAGTTTTTAAAAAGATGGATAGTTCAAACGTCGTGGCGAAACTGAAAGAAAATACTATCTATATGAAACGGGCATTTACAGAAGCAGGATTTAATATTTTAAATACAGAAACACCTATCATACCCCTTATTGTTGGTGATGACATGGCCCTAACATATATGGTAAAGGACGCTTTTGATAGAGGGTATTTTGTAAATGCCATATTTTCTCCAGCAGTTCCTGCAAATTTATCAAGATTCCGAATTAGCGTCATGGCCAGCCATACAAAGGACGATATGGATGGACTTGTAAAGCTAATGATTTCATTGTTTGAAAAATACAAAATTCCTAGATATGTTCAGTAACATTACAACCAAATGGAGTACTACCGTAGATGATATAAATCCAGAAGACTGGATAAGCATATATGGTACAGATATTATAAAAAGCCAGAATTTTTTCAAAGCAAATGAAAATTCTGGCTTTGAAGGGGTTACATTTTATTATCTTCAAGTGTTTGTGAATGCTAAAATCGCAGCCATTGTTCCTTGCTTCAATTACAATATTGATTTGGTAAATCTAACAACATCCTTATTTGTAAAAAAAAGCATTAGACGTATTCGCAAAATTAAGCCCTCTTTCTGCCAACTGTCTACATTTGTTACAGGATCTTACGCTGCAACATGCGAACATTTCATAGAGTTCAGTACTTCATTAAAAGAAAATGAAATCAGAAATGTTTCGTCTGTAATAAAAAACGAAATAACAAAGAAAAGTCTTGAAACGAAAGCAAAACTGATATTCGTTAAAGATGTGAGAGAGCATGACTTACAACATGTCAAAGATGTTCTTTCAACAGATTTTTATTTTTATATTTCATTCCCAACAACAGCTATTCCGATATTGGCCATGCCATATCCTCAGGCTTTGCGTAAAAAGAACAGAAAACGATATAAAAAATTCAAGAAAGACTTTGACGACAACTTCTATTGGACAACGGTAAATGATTTTGGAGGAGAGAAAGCTGTAGAATTTTACAATCTCTATAAAGCTGTATTAAACAAAGCAAAAAATAAATTTGAGTTTTTAAATGCTAAATTCTTTGAATTATTGAAAGAACTCATGGGAGAACACGTCTTTTTATTGACAGCAAAAGATAAAACAACACATGAGATTAGGGTTATGGAGTTAGTCTTTGAAGATGAAGAAAAACTTATACCTTTATATTTAGGAATAAAGTATAAAGCAGATGATACAAAAGTATTATATCTTAACACGATATTCCGTACCGTAAAAGAGGCGGAGAGAAAGAATAAAGCGTATGTAGATTTAGGACAAACAAGTTATTATCCGAAAGTAATGTCCGGTGCACTCGTCGAGAACATTTACTATGGATTTTGGGCAAAAGGAAGCCTAATGAGATTCTTGATAAAAAATGTTTTTGGGAAAGTATTTGTACAACCTCAAATTCCAGAACATGTCTATTTGTCTGAGCACACAGATTCCGCTCATAAACTATTGGAGAAATACAATTTTATATTGGAAAATTAAAAGTTGAAAACAATGTGATATATTTGATTTCCCTATAGTTTGTTTTTTATTTTTATAAAAGATCCGTGGTATTTATCTATGCCGCGGATTTTTTATAATGCATATTCCTAACGCTGTAGGATTTTTCATATGGGGTAATGCTTTTTTAAGGTTGTTAGTAAGATTTTCATGCGCAAATTAAACAAGCAAGTGCAAAATTACCAAGTATTTCTGTAAAAGCACTCTCCTATTGTTGAAAAATCTAATTTCTTTCTAAGTCTCTATCATTGATTTTTTCATACGTAAATTGTTATCGTCCAACATTACTGTAGGACATATGTTTTAAACTAATTTTATATTTACGTGAGTTTTTGACACAAGAAAGAATAGTACTTATAAGACCTATAAGTGCAACTGTAAAATACAGCATTTTTATGTAACAGCTAAGATTTAAAAGTTTCATACACGTGTCCATAAGCCACAGTCTTTGCCGCTTAGCTGTTGAGACCAATTTCATTATCGGACTATGGGTGTTCCTGTAAGAATCGGCCTAAGATAGAGTGTTGTCTCAAGATTTAGTTGCCTTCATTTCTTTCTCAAGACTAACTTTGTACCCAAGTCTTTTTAATTCTGCTGTCAGGTAAACTTTTCGCTTCTTCTCAATCTTGGCTTGCATATATTGAGCACCCAACTCATGGTATCTTGCCCCTGTTCTGAGAATAAGATACGCAACAGTTAATTGAGAGTGTGCAACAGCAATCAAGGCACGCTTTTTTCCACGTCTGGCACTGATACGGTGGTAACGTTCACTGAAGAATGTGTTCTTGGTACGGGTCGCAGCCCACGCTGCCTCTGTCAGGACAGCCTTTACTTGTTTGTTACCGTGAGTGATTCTTCCGCTTTTTTTACCAGCACTCTCATTATTGCCAGGGCAGATACCTGCCCAAGATGCCAAATGCTTCTCGGACGGGAAAGCTGACATGTCAAGACCAATTTCAGAAACAAGGTCTTCGACTATCTTGGTGTTAAAACCAGGTATCTCCTTCAGTAATTCCAGCACATTGTCATACTTAATAAGCATGTCCTTAATACGCTTGGACAATTCATCAACGAGATCTTGCGTTTGAGCAATGCTCTTACGAATCATCTGAAGCATATATACATGGTGCTCCTCGACAAAGCCTGTGCAAGCCTCCAACAATCCTTGCGGACTAGCCGACAGTTTCTTGTGATAAACACTTTCTATGTCAGCCATTGTTAACTTACGACCTTCGCAAAGCATAACTATCAAAGCCGTTGCTGTAACACCTGAGGTATTGGCAACAACACTTGAAAGCTTAATGTTGCAGTCTTCCAAGACGCGCATCATGCGATTCTTTTCTGTCTCCATTGTCTGGATGAGCTTATTACGATAGCGAGTTAAGTCGCGCAACTGACGCTGTTCTTTTGGAGGTATGTAACTTGGTTTTAACAGACCTGCAAGAAGTAACTTGCAAATCCATTCGCTATCCATCTTGTCTGTCTTGTGTCCTGGTACATTCTTGATATGTCGGGTGTTCACTATCCAGACATTTGGAATATCTGCCTTCAAGACACGCATTACTGGTTTCCAATAAACACCGGTACTCTCCATTGCAACATGGGTAATACCATTAGCCAACAGCCATTCTTTCTGTCAAACAACTCGTGAAGGTGTTAAAAGAGCGAGTCTCCTTTTGGATTCCGACACCGTCAATTGTTGCCACCACCACCTTCAAATGGACGTCGATACCGCAGCCTCGCTGGACCAACTGATGGAATGTAACGTTAGTCATAATTGATCAATGTTGGTTATACGCAACAAAGATAGCATACTATTCCCAATTTACATTCGCTTTGACGTGATTTTTTATCTCATGGATATTTCATTAAATTTTATTTTATAGATAGGATTAGATTCATTGGATTAATACTCTTGCCATCTTTTTTGCATGTAAGATGGAGATGGCTGCCAGTACTACGACCAGTATTGCCAGTGACACCAACTATGATACCAGGATAAACATATTCTCCTTTACGAACCATGATAGAGGATAAATGGCAATAGCTGACATGGTAATTGCCATGCCGCAATGTAACATAGTTGCCAGAACGATTGTCATACCCTACCTTTTCGACAATACCATCCATCATGGCATAGGCTGGTTCGTTCTTCGCATGAAGATCCAAACCGTTGTGCCATGATAGTTTACCTGTAAAAGGGTCACGACGATATCCATAAGGGCTGGTGACCTTGATTGATTTCAGTGGATAAGTGATGCTTGAATAGCTGCTTATCCACTGTTTTTGTTTGTTATCCACAGAGTCTGTTTTCTGCTGTGGTAGATTTGCTGTGATGGAATCTACCTGATTGTTTGCAGGAGGCAGAAGTTTTTCCTCAACTTTCTTGACTTTGTAACGGCATACGTTGTCGCTGATGGTATTGAACTGCGCCTTTGCACTCGATACAGCCAGACAACCTATTACCCATAATACCACTATTTTCTTTCTCATGGTGCAAAGTTAGGGAAAGAAATCAAGAGTGATTGTCGATGCTATAAAAGTATAACATAAAATAAGATTAAAGTATGATTTAGAGTATGAAATGATGATATAATCATAATAAAACGGAAAAGATTGAGCAGAAGAACGTAGGATTTCTTGTATTCATTACTCTTGGGCTATCTTTGCATGGCTATATGCAAAGTATCATTTAAAATATAATCAGAATATGAAAAGAAACTCATTTGAAGAACGTGAAGTGCCATATCAGACACTCGCTAAGTTTGGACTCACCCATGAGATGATTGAAGACCTTCCGATGCATGCCTTGGATAACATCAACAATGGTCGCCCATCGCCAGTGCTGCCTGTTCGCATGGAGGTAAACGAGGGTTACAGTATCAAGAGCAGAACCCGATTCGCCTTGGTAAGAATGGCAGATGGAAACGTGGATGTGATGTTCTATCCTGTTTTGAAGTATGCCCCATTGGACAAATTCACCAAGGAGCAGCAGGAACTGTTGAAGCAGGGTAAGGCTGTGGTGGCAGATGTGGATATGCCAGATGGCGCACATGTCAAGGCATTCGTGCAGATTGACGGAGAGACCAACCAAGTGATGGCTGTGCCGACACCTGTGATTGGTAGAAACTTGCAGGTGCTATCTGACGAACTCTGTCTTGGAGGAACGGAGCTAAAGAGCATCCAAAATGGCGAGGCACTGACATTTGCCGTAGAAGACGAACCTGTGACCGTAGGCATCGACCTGAAGAGCGATACTGGCATCCGCTTCGCCAACGGTGATGGTGAACAGTGGCGCAAGGAGGGCAAGCGAGAGTGGGACAAATACACCTTCGGCATCTATGGCTGTTGGGTAATGGATGATGACGGTAATCTTGACTATGTTCCAGAGGAGGAATATACCGAAGAACTGTGGAATGAGCAAAAAAAAGCTGCCGGAAGACATGCATCGGCTGTCGCAAGGAAGTAATGTGAAACATCAAACTTAGGGAAGAAATGAGAAAAGGACCTTATTATACAGAAGACATTCTCGTAGAGAAGATGCAGAGCGGCGAATATGGTTGGCTTGATTATGTGAACCATTTCAGTGAGGAATGGCAGAACGAGTATCAAGAATACTGCAAGGAACACGCCCTGTGCATCGGCAACGAGAGTGCGGAACAGTTTGTGAAGTACAAAGATGAACTGTTAGAGCAAGGAATGGAAACAGAGAACGCTTAATACAATCATGCTATGGCGATAAGAAAGAACTTGAATCCAAGACAGATGGACTTGCAGCCAGAGATGCGTGACATCTTGATGCGCAATGGTATGCAAGCCCATATCATATCCAATGGCGATGGTTATCAGTTAGCGGTGCAGGGACATGACTCCCCACTGCTGACCTATAACCTCACCGAGAAACAGATGTTGGCATTGACTGATTGGGGAACCAATTCTGCCAACAAGAAGGCCTACAATGTCTTTACCAGCATTATAGGCAAAGACTTCTATATGCCGAGAAACCTTGTCCATGCGAGGAATGCCAACGGAAGAGTGGCAATGGGACTGCATGGATATAGGATTGGTGCAGGAGAGTACGGACGGTTGGGATGGAGTCCAGAGTTTTTAGGTTGGACACCGAGAATGCAGGACGGCTATCATCTACGCAGAGTCGGTGGACAGATGTTCTATGCAGGAGCACCGATGGTAGCGGAAAGACCAGACAGAAGGCTGAAACCTGGTGAGTTAACCTCTGGAGGTTATGGCTTTTACTATAAAGGACAGCAACAAGTAGCATCACAAGCAGATGTATTACAAAACCTGCAAGCCGTGGTGACACCTGTAGAGACACGTCCAAGAAGCAAAGAGCCAGCCAAACCCTACAAGGAACTGATAAGCTCACCAGTATATTTCTCCAACGATCAATGGCAGGAATGCTTGTCTTCACACGGTATCATCATCGATGAGAAGGCAAAGACACTCACCATCCAATCAGAAAGCACCAAAAGTGATATGGTGTATGACTTGACCGACGAAGAATTGAAAGCATTGACCAACAATTCAGTCAAGCAAGTATCTGTAGCCAAACGACTGGAGATACTGAACAATGTCATCAAGGATGATTTCGCAGACAAGATAACAATGGACATGCTCAACAGTAAGGAGCGCATCCAAATCGGTTTGCGCCCAGAGGTGCAGCAGGAGTTAGACGGCAAGATGCAGTTGCTGTCAACAGTAGAACCATTGCAAGTACAGCAAGAACCGATGAACAATAAGGTGGGCATTGTGGATGGGCAGGACTTGGACGAGAGTAAGGGATGGTTCCGTGAAGGCAAGCATGGCAGAGAAGTAACTGTTGGTGAGATACGAGTGGAGCCAGCGGAGCAGGAAGGCAAGTACCGCATGACCGCCATCATCAACGGTGAGCGAGTAAGCCATGAGATAACGCAGAAGCAGTATGACAAGTTCATGGCAGTGGATGACTACCATCGCATGAAACTCTTTTCCAAGATATTCGGTGAGGTGGATATGAAAGACCGTTCCAGTTTGGGAACCAAGATTGGAGCTGCACTGTTAGCAGGATTGGGTGTTGCTGCCGAAGTAGGCAGTGAGCTACATCGTCCACATGGCGCACCTGTAGTGATAGTTGACCACCATCATGGTGCAGCACCTGCGCCACCTCGTCCCTATTTCAAGCCAGGAGTAGATACGCCAATGAATGTGGCGGCGAGAAACTTTGAGGCTGCCATGAACCAAGAAGTATTGCATCCTCACATGGGGAAAGGACTATAACGGAATGCGCTTATGGCAAACAACGAACTGACATATAATGATTTCTTACAGCGTCTGAACATACAGGAGTTGTTGGTGGACGCAGGCTATCAGTTGAACAAACGAGATGGCTTGCGCTATCCGTCGTACGTAAAGGTGGACAGTCATGGACAGCGAGTGAGGGGTGACAAGTTTATTGTCACTGGCAACGGCAAGTGCTGTTTTCAGCCACCAGAACAGAAAAACTACAACGTGATAGGCTTCATCAAGGAGCATCCGACGCTGTTTGACGACTATAAGCCAGGGATGTCATTGGACAGGTTAGTGAATGTGGTATGCAACAGACTATTGAATAATCCCATTGATGTGCGTGAAAGCAGAGTGTCAGAACCCAAGCGAGATGCCAAGCCCTTCAACCTGTCAGACTATGACATCTTGCGTTTCAACCCAAGGGAAAAGGACACCCAACGGAAACACTATCCTTATTTCAAGGAAAGAGGCATCAACATGGGGACCCAGTTCGCCTTTCACAAGCATTTCTTCTTGGCGACCAAGCGTCGAAATGACGGATTGAGCTTTGCCAATCTCGCCTTTCCACTATCCTTGCCGTCCAAGCCGGACAGCATCGTTGGATTGGAAGAGCGAGGCAGACCGAGACGAGAGGACGGCAAGGCATACAAGGGCAAGGCGGAAGGAAGCAATAGCAGTGAAGGATTGTGGATAGCCAACCTGACAGGTAAGCCATTGAAAGAAGCCACAAATATTCTATGGTTTGAGAGTGCATACGATGCCATTGCAGAGTACCAAATCAATCCAGTGAAGAACGTGTATGTCTCGACCGGAGGTACACCGACAAAGGGGCAAATAAAGGGAATGCTGGAAGAGACCCGACAAGCGAACCATTATTTGGGCTTTGACAAAGACGAGGCAGGACGTGGCTTTGTGAAGAACTTCAAAGCAATCGCCAAGGAAATGGGATTTGCAGACTTCACGGTGCAAGCCTTTCATCCTTTGGGACAATACAAAGACTGGAACGATGCCTTGCTTGGCAAACGAGACCAACGGTTGATAGACCAAGGAGAGATAGACTTCGACTATTTCGAGTTCGCCAAGGCGCAAGAGGCTGAGAGGCAACAAGAGCAAGCCAAACAGAAGGAAAAAGAGGAACAGACATCGGGCTTCCGCAGATAAAGCACGGTGTCATTATCAAAAAGGAGAACTATGCAGCAGACATATCGGTATAGAAACATCATCATCAAGCCCCATTGGATGCAGTTTGTGATAAACGAGCTGCACTTGCTTGTGCTTATAAGTGTAGGTTTTGTATATGCAGGTATTGATGATGCCGTCCTCTCCACTTTGGTGTTTGTCCTCTCGCTCTTGTTTTCCCTATGTTTGGCATATCAGCTTGTCTATTTATGCAGGATGCGGTACATCATCAGTAACGAACAATTGGTGTTTGAACATGGCGTGTTTCATCGGGAAGTAGATTATCAGGAACTGTATCGTGTGGTGGATTTCAACGAAAGTCAAACTTTCATGCAGCAACTATTCCGATTGAAAACCGTGAGCATATATTCTGGAGACAGAACGACACCAAGGCTTGATATTATCGGAGTACCGATGAAAGAAGAACTGGTGACAACCATCAGAGAACGAGTAGAAACCAGCAAACGCAGGAGGAGCATCTATGAGATTACAAATAGGTAAGATATGGTTGATAGCAATTATCGGCATAGCAACGGCATCGAAAGCCAAGGCACAATTGGTGTCATCCAATCCCTTGGAATGGATGGCATTGGCAGAAGGCAATGAACTTATCAACAGTGAGATTGAAAAGCAAATCAATGGACAGACCAAGACGGCGTTGTTGCAGAATACAATGGCTGCTGAGTTTAACCAGATACACAAATGGGAAAAGAAGTACAACAGCTACTTGAAATCAGTGAACGGCTATGCCTCTTCGCTGAAAGCATGTACCCATCTGTATGATGATGGCGTGAAGATTTTCATCACTCTCGCCAAATTGAAGACCGCCATCAAGAACAACCCGCAAGGTATTGTGGCAAGCATGAGTATGAATAACCTGTATATCGAGACGGCAACGGAATTGGTATCGGTTTTCAATCTATTGAACGATGCCGTGGCGAATGGTGGCACAGAGAATATGCTGACAGGAGCAGACCGCTCCAAGACCTTGTGGGCATTAAACGACAAACTATCTGCTTTCCAAAAGAAGCTCAACAAACTGTATCTGAGCATCCGCTACTATACAATGAGTGATGTGTGGAACAATGTCACGGCAGGGATGATAGACAGAAGTAATGGTGAGATTGCTACGCAAGCATTGGGGCGGTGGCGGAGAGCTGCCAAAGTCAGTACACCATAATAATATAAAAATATTTGAGTATGAGAACATGGATATTTTGCTTTGGCATAATGTTGCTTTCCGTCTGCAAGGTGCAAGCCCAGAACGACCCTGTGTTGGCAGGAATGATATACGCATATACAGACAAGGCAGAAAAGGAGTTGAAGAACCAGGAGAAGGTGATGCTGATGCAGACCACTGGTCATATATGGTTGAAAGAGGAAGTGGAAGGAACCACCAATCTGCAACGAGAGTTCAACAACTACTTGGACTCGTTCCGCTCCATCGTGGTGTATGCTGCACAGGTATATGGCTTCTATCACGAGATAGACCGACTGGTGGATAACTTGGGAGGATTCACCAAACAACTGGATAAACATCCGAGCAATGCCTTTGCTGTGGCACTGTCAGCCAAGCGCAACAAGATCTATCGGGAGTTGATTATGGGTAGCGTGGAGATAGTAAATGACATCAGGCTTGTATGCTTGTCGGGCAACAAGATGACCGAGAAAGAACGAGTGGAAATCGTTTTCGGCATCCGCCCCAAGCTGAAGGTAATGAACAAAAAGCTGCAACGGCTGACCAAGGCGGTGAAGTACACCTCGATGGCGGACATCTGGGCAGAGATAGAGGAAGGTAGCCATGACAAGACTGACAAGAAAACCATCGTGAAGGACTGCATGAACAGATGGAAGCGGAACGGAAAGATCAAATAACAATAAAAAGATACGACTATGAGTATATGGGCAAAAATAGCAAAGTATGGCGGCAGTGCCTTGAAAGGTGCGGGTAGTGTCGCCAAGCAAGGACTGAAATCTGCAAGCAATACGGCTGTGCATCCCACCCAAGCACTAAAAGGCGCAGGAAGTGCGATGAAAACAGCTGCTGTGGGCAGCGCAGCAGGATATGTGGCATGGCAGAACCTTGTCAACGACAAGAGCATGGTGGAGATAGCCAGTGATGTGGTGGTAGGAAAAGACACCACGGAGAAAATATCCGAAGCTGTGGAAGACGTGAAAGGACTGAAAAACAAGGCTGGAGAAGCTGTGGATGCTGTGAATGGTGCCATGGGCGACATCAACAGCAAGTGGAGCGGAATGAGCAACTTCTTCCGTGGCATCTTCGGAGGCAACGGACTGGAGATGTTCGGCAACTTCTTCAAGAACTTAGGGAAAGGAAACGTGTCGGGACTGAGCCTTGCAGGACTGGTAACAGCAGCGTTCCTCACTTTCGGACGTTTCGGATGGCTTGGCAAGATAGCAGGAGCCATGCTCGGCATGATGCTCATCGGCAACAATTCCAATATCAAGAACATTGTCAGTGGTGATGGCGGTCAAGGAAGAAATGTTAACGAAGCAGAAACGACCACACGCAGTGGCGGCATGAAACGATAAACATAAAAACGACAACAACATGAGATATACAGAAGAAATGATGCTGCAATCAAAAAGCGGCTTTTGCATGCCCTTTGAGGAGCGAGGCAAGGATGTGGAACTGACACTTGGCTATGGCAAACAGAAGCATCCTGTAACAGGAACCGTGTTCTTCCATCACGGACTGGACTTTGAGGCAAATCACTATCTGCTGTCTGCCTTGGCAAGCGGAACGGTATCGGGCATTGGCAATGATGCGACACACGGCATCTACCAAGTGATACGCTACGGCAAATATGAAGTGACCTACGCCCACCTTGCCAACGTGTTCGTGAACTTCGGACAAAGCGTGAAGGCAGGAAACATCGTGGCATTGAGCGGTGACAGACTGCATTTCGAGGTAAAGTTTGACGGCAAGGAAATCAATCCGATTGATTTCCTGACCATGCTATATGGCAATGTGAAGGCAATGGAACAGACTGGTAAGACTGGTTTTCCTGAGTTTGAGACCTATGACATGAATATAGCCACACAGTATGACAAAGACCAGAAAGAGATAGAAGAATTGATGCTGCGCTTCATGCCATCGTATATGGAAGACCTGTATAAAGGTATGTATGTGACACCGCAACATGCAGAGCAGTCGCTAAGGAACATCTTTACCTTGTCAGCGGCGAAACACTATTTCTATGAAGCTATGCCATCCATCAGCAATCCGTTAGGCATCGGGCAGAGAGCCATGCCCTTGGCTTGCAAGGTGCAGAACTTGCTGATTGCGGATTTCTTGAACTATCTGGCATTGCGGCATGGCATCTATCTGTCCACATTGAGCGAAGTTCTAAAAAAAAACTCCATAACGAAACCATAAGGACGAGTGGCATCATCGACCCGCTTGCTGAACTGGACATCGATGTGCAGAGCTTTGATATTCCAAGGTTGGTGAGCGTCTATCCCGACCGTGCAGGAGTGAGATGGTGGACAAAGGCGTGGTTCAATAACCGAGAGGAAGGAGAATGCTCCGTGGAGATAGAACTGCAGCAAGCCATCCTCTTCATCCATGACAGAATAGAGAAGGACTCTTGGCTGGAGGAATACTTTCCAAAACAGATGGAAGTGTATCACCAAGCCATCGAGCAGACAAGAGAACAGATATTAGGTCAACTAAACGTAACGCTATAATGAGTACAATCAAGAACCCTACACGCTTTGCCGAACTGGAGTATTGCCTTCAAGGATATTTTGACGGCAAGCTGGCACCTGTGATGAAACAGGTGCGAGATGACTTGACTCACAAGCAACTGGAGGAAAGAGGCAGATACCAGAGCAGTTTGGCAGGAGTGCTTGCTTCTGCCAATCCGTATGCCGACAACACCGAGTTTGTTCTAAAGCAAACAGGCAAATGGAACAGCAAAACCACGGAGGACTATCTAGCGATGTGCAACCAGAAGATATGGAAGGACAAAAACATCGTGAAGGATTTGGCTCTTCTTGTTGGCGAGTGGCGCAATGCCGTGGTGAAGGAAATTGGACGAAGCAAATATGACGCTTTGTCGAAAGCCTGTGGCGAGGATTTGGCATACGCATACGTTGCACAAAGGATGGAAGACCTGATGATTGGGAAGCTCGTCAAGGACAATACACCCAAATCAACGATGGACTACATCTTGCGAAAGGCAGCACAAAACAGCATCTGGGGACTGCAAGAAGAACTGATGAAGTCACCATTGACGGCAGAGATAGAAGCTCGTGGCGAGAAAGCCTATAAGCCAAGCAAGACGGAGAAGTTTGCTGGAAGGGCTACCGCCTCGGTAGTGGATGCCGTGACTATGGGCGGTATCGGTAGTTGGAAGTCATTGGCAACTTTGGTGGGGAGCGACATGGCATTGGGCTATATCCTCGATTCCAAGAAGGGAAACGCAGAACAGCGGAAAGAGCAAGTGATGGAACTGAGCATCAGCAAGGGTGTGTTCGGACAAAACGGCAATGCCTTCACTGGTTTTCGCTCACAAGCCAAGAAAGTGAATGCCACCGACAATGGCTATGTCAAGACGCTCAACAGCAAACTCCATAATAAGATACATATTCCACAAAAAGCATTTACGCCTATGGCATGGACAGACAACAGTTTTAAGTTTCCTTTCCAAAAAGAGCAAGAGAAACGGAACGATCCGAAATACAAGAATGTACCGCTGATAGTGGCACCCGGCAAGGAAGATGCCTATCTGGAAGAGAAAGCCAAGCACGACGCAGCCAAGGTTGCAGAAGCTGAGCGTATCATCAAAGAAAGAAATGAGACAGAGGCCCTACAAGAAGATGCAGAACAGCAACAATCGGAAGATACGCAGCAGGAACAGCCAGAGCGTGACAACAGCAACGGATGGGAAGGACTGTTGAAGAACTTCGGACTGAATGGTTTCAGCGACATCGGCAATAACCTCGGCTATGTGATAGCCATGTTGCCCGACATCCTTGTTGGACTGTTCACTGGCAAGACGCAATCATTAGGCTTGAAGGACAACATGATGCCAATAGCCGCCATTCTTGCAGGAATGTTTGTGAAAAATCCATTGCTGAAGATGACGCTCATCGGTATGGGCGGTGCCAATCTGCTGAACAAGGCAGGACATGAAGTATTGGCAAACAAACGGGAAAGCAATGATGGAAATGCTGTATCATACGATAATACAACAGCACAAGCAGTGCAATATAAGTCCTATCCAGACGAACCGTTGAATCCCCGAATAGCCAACCCTGTACTACAAGGCAACTGTTTAGTAGCAACCATCGACCGAGTGCCATACACCATCCAACTGCCAGAGCATGTGGTTGGAGCATATCAAGCAGGAGCCTTACCACTCAACACCCTTGCCAATGCCGTGCTTGCCAAGAGTGACCAGATGAGACAGATGGCAGAACGCAACTATGGCGAGCAAGAAGTGAGAAATGTGAGAAACGAGGCGATGGAAAACGCAGAGCAGCGAGAAGTCATCCAACGTTCAAGATAAGATAAAACGTAAAACAATCATACAATGAAAGAGAAAAGTCCACAAGAGAAGAATGCGGCAGAGCGTCAAGTGTCACTGATTACCGAGGCCCTGTCGAAAGCAGCCGACAACAAGGGTGTCTGGCTGAATGAGCAAGGAAAGCAATATCCACGGTTTTACCCGAAGGGAGCGGCAGTGAGTCCGTTCAATGCCCTCGTGATGGGATTGAACTCCGACAAGAACGGATTTTCTACAAATCTTTACACGTTATTTAATGAAGCCAAGAAGCGAGACGAGTCTGTGATGGCGCATGAGAGAGGTGTGCCGTTCAACTGGTATGCGTGGAACAAATATGTGAACCGTCATAATCCGGAAGACATCATCAGCAGAAAGGACTACCAGGAATTGTCGGCTACCGATCAGACACAGTACAAGGGCATCCACAATCGGGAAATACGAGTGCTGTTTAACATCGACCAGACCATGCTGCCACTGAAAGACAAGGAGAAATATGAAGATGTGGTGAAGGCGAATGTCGGTGCGAATGAAGACAAGGCATTGCGTAGCCAAGTAAATGACTTCATCCAGAAGATGAAGGAAAACCTGATGGCGGTGCGCAAAGACGGAAGCGGAGTGGCACACTATGACACAGAAAAAGATGCTGTGTATATGCCAAAGCAAGAAAACTTTGAGCATTATAGCGATTATGTGCAGGAAATGCTGCGCCAAGTGGTGAGTGCTACAGGACATCAACAGCGACTGGCAAGGGAAGGCATGGTGATGAAAAACGGCATTGCGCCATCGGAGGATGCCGTGAAGCAAGAGAAACTGGTGGTGGAACTGGCTTCGGGTATCAAGATGATGGAAATGGGAATGCCTGCCAAGATTTCCAATGAGAACATGGGACAGGTGGACTACTGGAACCGCGAATTGAAGGAAAATCCATGTCTGATAGATGCCATAGAGAGTGATGTGAACAATGCCTTGGACGTTATTCACAAGGCGGAACGTGGCGAGAAAATAGAATATTCATCCTTAAAGAACGAGCAGCAGATCACCGAGATGCAAGCGCAGATGCCCAAGCATTACTTTGTGGCAGATGAGATAGCCAAGCATCCTGATAGCGAACAGAAATTTGTGGTGATAGTAAGGGACAAAGAAAACAAGAGTGCCGATGTGGTATTGCCAGCAGGAGCATCATTGGAAGTGAACAACGAGGTGTCGGGCATGAGCAAGCAGCGCATCGAACATGCCTTACAGAAGGAAGGTTTTCTGTCTGTCAAGTTCTATAACCCAAATGGTGCATTAGGCTACCATCCTGATGACGGCTATTTTGCAGGAAAGGACATCACCGTTGCAAGATTGAAGAACTGGCAATTGGAAGACATATCCAAGATAGAAGTAAGCGATGCCGTGAGCCAGAGCAAGCAAGTGGGCTTCGACCGCATACAGATGGTGCAGGATGACAACAAGCGTTGGGCAATGTATATCAAGCCCGAAGGACAAAAGGCTTTTTCCATCTATCCCGACAAGGCCGACTTAAACCGCTTCTTCACCACACTGAAACAGGCGCAGGACACGATGGACAGTTTGAGAGTGGAACTGGCACAGAAATACTATGCGATGGCAGAGACAAAGCCTGACCTGAAGGTGGACTTGTTTGGCAGCGGTCAGCACAACGAGGTGGACATGAACCGCATACAGAAAGTGAACGTGTTCAAGGCAAAGAACGATGTCATTCTGTGTGCAGCCACCATTGATGGTGCAGACAAGTTGCAGCCTCGTGTGGTATCGCCAAGCCAATGGCAACGAATGTGGATTGCCGAAGACAAGAACGAGTACAAAAAGCATCTTGCTGCTACCCTGTTTGCTGACATCCTGCAGAAAGGACAGGCGCAGGAGCAGACAGCATCAGAAAAACAAGGAGAGGAAACCGAGGTGAATCAAGAAACGCAAGTCTCCACCGATAAGCATGAGGAAGAGCATCGAGAATATCATGAGGAAGAGAACAAGCAAGCTTCCTCTGAGGAAAAGAAAGATATTAGGGAAGAGAAGGATGCGACTGTTCAAAGAGATAATAACGCTACTGTGGAAAAGAAGGAAGAAACAAAGGGTAAGCAGAAGGAAGAAACCAAGGACTCTCCCATCATGAAGCAATGGAAGGAGTTGAAAGCCAAGCATCCAGATGCTTTGCTGCTGTTTCGTGTAGGTGATTTTTATGAGATGTATGAACAGGATGCCAAGCGAGGAGCGGAAGTGTTGGGGATTACATTGACAAAGAGAAACACCCAAGCTGGTCCCTACATGGCTGGCTTTCCACATCATGCCTTGGACACCTATCTGCCCAAGCTTATCCGAGCTGGAGAACGAGTGGCTATCTGTGACCAGTTGGAGGCACCCAAGCAGAAGCAAGAGGAGCAAAATACTGAGGAACAGCAGCGTTCTGGCGGTATGAAACGATAAAAATGAGGATATAAAGACATGAGCAAGAATCAGCAATATGCAGAAAGATATGCTGCCGAGGCGATGGAACAAATGAAGCGATATGGCATCCCTGCTTCCGTCACCTTGGCGCAAGGCATCTTAGAAAGCCGTAATGGACAGAGTGAACTGTCGCAGTTGGGCAACAACCATTTTGGCGTGAAGGCTTCGAAAAGTTGGTTGAAGAACGGTGGCGATTATCTTGTCTATACCGATGACAAGCCTAATGAGAAGTTCTGCAAGTATGCCACGGTGGGTGACTCATACGAGCACCATTCCAAGATATTGAAGAACAGCAGCCGCTACAGCCAATGCTTCAAACTCTCTCCCGATGATTACAAGGGATGGACAAAAGGCATTGAGCAAGGCGGTTATGCCACCAATGGAGGATATGCAGCCAGTTTGCAAAAGATTATCGAGATCAATGGATTACAGAAGTATGACCAACAAGTAATGCAAGAAATGAGGGCTGAGGGGAAGAAGTTCGGCGTAGAACAGAATGCAAGAACTTCTGCAACGGTATCGTCTTCGGTATCGACATCCAATAATGACGAAAAGAAGCAAACAGCATCTCAAACAACCAACGACAAATACTCATTCCCTGTGAAAAGGGACGAGTTCTTGTTTGTCACTTCTCCATTCGGTATGCGTCAAGACCCTATGGATAAAAGCAAACAGCAGATGCACAAGGGCATTGACATCAGAGCCAAGCATGATGATGTGTTGGCAACCGAGAATGGTGGCAAGGTGGTAGCTGTGAACCACAAAGTCAATACTGGCGGTGGCAAGTCTGTGACTGTGGAATATAGCAGAGCGGATGGAAGCAAGGTGCAAACCACCTATATGCACTTGGACAGTATCGTCGTGAAGGTGGGTGACGAGGTAAAAGCTGGGCAAAAGTTAGGTGTGTCGGGAAATACCGGCACACGCACTACTGGCGAACACTTGCATTTCGGAGTGAAAAACATATCGGCAGACGGCAAGACAAGGGACGTGGATCCTGTATCGTACTTGGCGGAGATAGCGCAGAAAGGCAATCTGAAGCAACAGGCATTGTATAACGGCAATGACCTGTTGGCAAAATACAAGGGAAATAGTTCGGCTGTGGACACGAGTCTGTCACCTGACGATTGGATGAAGAAACTGCTTTCATCCGAGGATGCAAGCACAGGATTGTCAAGTGCAGACCCGATAATGGGATTGGTGACTACCATGTATAGCAGTCTGCTTGCCCTCGCTGTGCAAATAGACAGTAAAAGCGAGGAAGAGCAAAAAGCGCAAATCTCAGAAGCTGTAAGCAAGAGGCAGGTGGACTTGAAACCGTTGATGCCGACTATGAAGGAGTGTGTGCTGAGTGTTGGCGACAATGGAAAGGCTGTGTTGCAAGCGGACAATGGCACTACCAAAGTGACGAGAGAACTAACCAATGCGGAGTTCTGTAGATTGTCGCAAGTGTTGGGTGATACCAACCTGAGCAATGATGCCAAGAAAATGCGCATAGCTGGAATGGTGAATACTATCGTGCTGACGCAACAGGCATCGCAAAACTATGAGCAAGTCCTGGAACAGCAAGAAGGTCAAAGTCAGACAATGCAAAGAAAGTAAGATACTTGAAGGTTCCACATCTTGGTCGATTGAAAACGAATAAAAAAGTATTTGAGCTATGATTAAATGTAACGTAAGTGTGTGCGGAACCGTCAGCAAGGCTGCAGTGGTTCGCAATGGGAAGGACGGAATGCCTTTTACGACATATTCCGTGGATGTGGTGGTGCCAGCCAAGAGTGGTATCAACAAGAGCGTGATTGTCAGTTGTATCATGGATGGTGACGATGCGGAAGGCATTGTCGTGGGCAACCGCATTGAGTTGAAAGGTGTATTGACCTTCAAGAAGAAAGATGACAACCTGTATTTCAACTTGAAAGTATCGGAAGTGAACCTTTCGCCTGTATCGGAAAACAAGGATGGCATCGTGGGAGATATGGAGTTCAAGGGCAAGGTCGGTAAGGACATAGATATGAAGAAGGACAAAAATGGGAAGGCTTTCCTGATGTTTTCTGCTTTCAGTGCAGAGAAGATTGGAGAAGAATTTGCTTTTACATGGGTGCGCTTTGTCCGTTTCTCGGAAGAAAAGGAAGAATGGCTGCAGTCGAAAGCCACCATCGAGGCAAAGGGCGAGTTGGAAATCTCGGTGTATAACGACAGACTCAACCTGGGCTGCAAGGTGGTGCAGTTGAGTCAGTGGGAAAAGAAACCGTATCATCCTAACAATTAGCAAGTATGGCATATTACAATAAGAATCCACAGAATAATGGCGATGGGAAAAATGCTGAGGACAGAGCCTTGGACACCTTCGCAAACATGATGATAGAGAAAATCGAGTCGTTGGGAAGCAAGGACGGATGGCAAAAGCCTTGGTTTACGGAAGGTACATTGAGCTGGCCGAAGAACCTGTCTGGCAGGGAGTATAACGGCATGAATGCCTTGCTGCTCACCATGCTCTGCGAGAAGAAAGGCTACGAGTTACCAGTGTTTTGCACCTTTAACCGTGCAGTGGGTTTGAACTATCAGACGGACAAGCAAGGTAACAAGAAGCAGATGGTGGATGCCAATGGCGAGCCGTTGCCCAAGGTTGGCATCAACAAGGGAGAGAAGAGTTTTCCTGTGATGCTGACGAGTTTCACCATTGTACACAAGGAGACAAAAGAAAAGATACCCTATGACGACTACAAGCGAATGAGTGCTGAGGAGCAGAAGGAGTATAATGTCTATCCGAAGTTGAATGTGTACCAGGTGTTCAATGTGGCACAGACCAATCTGAAGGAGGCAAGACCTGAATTGTATGCCAAGTTGGAAGCAGAGAACAAGCCAGAAAAGGCATTGGTGAAGGAAGGTGACATGTATTCGTTTCCTGCTGTTGACCGGATGTTCAAGGAGCAGAGATGGATTTGCCCCATCAACATCGAGCACCAGGACAATGCTTTCTACTCCATTTCCCGCAACCAGATAACCATTCCTGAGAAGTCGCAGTTCAAGGATGGTGAGTCGTGGTATGGTACAGCGTTTCATGAGATGGTTCACTCGACAGGAGCGGAAAATCAGTTGAACCGCCTTAAACCGCAGTCGGGCTTCGGTTCCGATGAATATGCACGTGAGGAACTGGTGGCAGAGTTGGGCAGTGCGTTGGTGTGCCAGAAGTATGGCATGACCAAGAATTTGAAAGAGGACAGTGCCGCCTATCTGAAATCATGGCTTGGCAGTCTGAAAGAGTCGCCAAGTTTCATCAAGACCACCTTGATGGATGTGAAAAAGGCAACGTCTATTCTCACGCAGAGAATAGACGAAGTGTCTTTGGAAATGAAGGAGCAACAGAGTGAGGATGTTGCAGCTTCGGTATCGGATGAGAAAAAGGATGCGAAGGGCATGGAGCAATCTGCATCATCAAATGATGGTGAGCAAACTGAGGCAGAAGAAGAAAAGGTCGCAAGGTCTGCGTTCCGCCGATAATGAGGCTATTTGTAGCAAAAAAGCAAAAATCCAAGATGCGCACATATATAATAATGTGTAAGCATCTTGGATTTTTCGTTTTGGGAGTTTTATTCTTCCTTCTCATCATCTTCTTCGGGTGATAGCCATTTCTGCCAATCTTCCTCATCGATGGTGAGGTCGTTCATTTCCCAATCGTATGCGAGTTCAGGCATTGGGTCACGAGAGTAATGGAAATGGATGGTATAGCCGATTTGTCCATAGGAGACATGGAGCGGAGTGACGCAAAGGTCTCTGCCGAAATAACTTCGGGTGGTAAGGTATTTGCGCCAGTCGAAACGCTCATTGAGAATGTTTCGACATAGGCGGTAAAGATATTGTTCTATTGTCATACGGCTTGAAGTTCCAACTGTGAATAATATTGTCTGAATGCCTCATAAAGGTCAGCCATCATGACTTCGGCTTCCTCCATGTCTTTGACTATATCGGCAATGTGGTAAGGTGCGCCATTTTTGCCGTGACCGTCTGAGCCAATCCAAATGTACGCTTCCTCGTCAACATCAAAGTTCCCATAATACTCATGGATATTGTCGATGAAGGCTTCCATATCATCGTCTTCAAGTTCCACGCTGAAATTGAAATCTTGACCATAGGAAGTATATTTGGCGAAGTTTACATCTGTCTTGCCATTTTGTGGCTCGGAGAAATCAACGCTCCATCCTAATATTTCGGCTATCTCCGTTATCTTTTGCTGTATCATATAGTTTGATTTTTAGCAGCCATAGGCAAGAAGCCTACGGCTGATGAATGGTTTAAACTTCTTCCCTGTCATACATGTCAGACAGAAACGACTGCAATCTCTCGTCGGGAATGTTTCCGATTGGGCAAGGCTTGAAGCTCTTGTCCTGCAATATCGGTATCTTAGGAAGGTTATGTCCGACATCCACGCTGATACTTTCCATTTCCTTGATGGAAGCATAGCCATATTCTGTATCGGCAAGACCGACAACGATAGAGAACAGCGTGAAGTCATTGCCTTTCGGCTGACCTGCCAATACATACCAACGGACTTTGCCGATGAAGAAGACGCATTGGCAAATGGCATCCTTCTTCTTGCCGTCCTGTGAATAAAGCGGATATTGCTTGAACTGCTCCGCCAACTGTGGTGTAATCAATCTGCTTGTCATAACTGCATTATTTATTGGGTGAATACTCTGATGAAGATGGATAGTAGAGCTGCTGCTCACGCAAGGCTTCAATGGCTGCATGTGCCAAAGTGCAAGCCCATTCATTGCGAAGGTCATAATAGCCCTTCTGATAGTTTATTGCCAACTGCTCCATGAAAGCCATCATCACCTTGAACTTCTCGTTTACAAGAAAGCGGTGGTCATTGGCAAACTCTGCACCCACCTTGGATGCGGAACACATCTTGCCGTTCACGAAGCGTGAAAACTCATTGGCAAACTCCTTGTCTCTTTCGTTAATCATATCTGTTCGGATTAAATTGTGAAACGTCATTTTCTTCCCTATTCTCGAAGCCTTTACGACTTCATCGAGGGAATTGATTTTACGTGCAATCAAGAGTTCGGACATGGAGGCAGACAAGACAAGGAATTGGGAGATTATTTCATTGGAATACCCCAATCTTTGATTGGTGGAAGGCTGCTGATGAAATAACCTGCTAATAGCAAGGCGGTACTTGACAGTCTGGTGGGCTGAACTAAATTTGCTAAGGAAAAACAAGGGAGGATGAAGGGTATGGGAATATTCTAGTGACGAAAAGTGGTATGATTACCACTTTTTGATAATAGAGAGATCTGTTAGAACCGGCATATACAGTTCGAGCATTCCCGTTTTTTGTCATTTGTGTCACTTTTCGGGAATTGTATTTCTGAAAATATCCCTGTTCAATCTTCGCACTATGTTAAATAGTATTGAACAAGATGAAATATTGAACAAAAAGTTCGTTCGTTTAAGTTTTGTTCATTATCTTTGCAATGTTCAATCAAATTGAACACAACTGATATATTGAACAAATAACATAAAATGATGGCAAACAATATCATAATAAACCAAGCATTGGATGCTCTTAGAGCAAGCCTTCCTGTGGGGGATGTTGTGTCAACAACAGCCGTCAAAGTAAATTGTACCAATGAAAATGATGTCACTGTTAAAATAATGAATGTAGATTTTGTGTGTCATGTAAGGGAAAACATAACCAAGGCCACATTAAATCCGACATTAGCGACTATGCAAACGATGAACAATGACAAGCAGCAAATCTTGCTTGTTACGCAATACGTCACGCCGCAGGTATCAACAGAATTGGCAAACAGAGGTATCAACTATCTGGACTGTGCAGGAAACTGCCTTGTCAGATATACAAAGGCAGGAAACTTGATTTTCCAAATATTTAATCAAGGAAGGAAAAATACAGAGTCCAAGGTGAAAACCTATCCCGTGTTTCAAGATGCAGGATTGAAGGTCGTGTTTTATCTGTTGCAAGATGCAGACAATATAAAGAAGCCTTATCGAGAGATAAAAGAGCAAATTGGTGTATCTTTGGGAAGCGTGAAAAACGTTTTGGATGAACTTACAAGACGTGGTTTTGTTTGTGACACTAAAAACGGGCGCATAATAAAAGACAAAAAACAACTGCTTGACTTATGGGTTAGCAATTACAATGAAGTATTGAAACCCAAATTGCTGGTAGGCGCAATGGCATTTCGAACAGAAGCGAATAGAAATGAGTGGAAAAACATAGCATTGCCAAAGGGCATGTCATGGGGAGGAGAACCTGCCGCAAACTTGACGGATGGCTACTTACAACCAGGAATTTTCGACATATACACGGAAATACCTGCAGCACATCTTATACGAACAGGTGTCGTCAAGCAAGATGCAAATGGGGAAATTCATCTGTACAACAAATTTTGGAATTGGGAAACAGACAACAGAACTGTTCCTGCTATATTAATCTATGCAGACTTGATGGGTAGTGGCAATAGTCGCTGCTTTGAGGCTGCGCAACGCATATTAAAGAATGAGCTTAAAGATTTCGAGTGAAAAGATAAACAATCCATTTCTTGTGGATTTGTTGGAGAAACTTACAGATAGCTTCCGTAGAATGGATCACGACTTCTTTATCATAGGAGCCACCGCTAGAGATATAGTCATGCAGCAGATGCTGAACACGTCATCACGTAGAAAGACAAGAGACTTGGATCTAGCTATAGCTGTTCCAAACTGGCAGGAATTTGACAAAATCAAAAATAGTTTGATTGCGGATGGTTTCGAGAAGGACAAGTCAAAACACCAACGCTTCTATTATGGTGACTATGAGATAGATGTTGTTCCATACGGATATGTCGCCAAGGAAGATGACAACATCTATTGGCCACCCGAAGAAACAATTGCCATGTCCGTAAAAGGGTTTGACGAAGTGCTTTCTGATGCTATAACGGTTAGTATTGATGACAGATTCACTGTAAAGATAGCTTCTTTGCATGGATTATTCTTGCTGAAGTTCAATGCTTGGATGGACAGACATCTAACCACAAACAAGGATGCAGAGGATATGTCGTTCATATTGGACAACTACCTTATGGCAAACTTGGATCGAGAAGCGTATATGGAAGTGTATGATTGGGAAGATTTTGACGAATATGTGGCTGGTGGCTATTGGCTGGCAAACGATTTGGCAAAGTTATTGAACCGAGACCAACTTGTATATTATGCAGACAAAATTGACGAGGAATTGCAGTTGGAGGAGAGAAGCTATTTGATAAGCCAAACTCTCAATTCACAATCGGGTTTGAATTATGACCAAGTAAGGAGAACATGGCAAGTCATTTCAGAAGTGTTTCGCTCTGCTACAGAAGAAAGGGATTTATAATGATAGATATAAATTATTGTAGTCAAAAAGGCTTATGTGATACAAACCAGGATTTTATTTTGTGCAAACAATTACAAGATGGGAGTTGCATCGCTATCCTTGCCGATGGTATGGGTGGCTTACAATATGGTGAGATCGCAGCTGCCACTGTTGCACAAAGTATTTATAAAATATTGGCAGAACATAATTCTGTGGATATAAGAGAGCTGTTAGCAAAGGCTTTTGAACAAGCAGACATTGCAGTTGCAGATAAATGCAAGGCTCTTTGTTGCAAAATGGGAGCAGCAGTTACCGTCTTATACATAAAAGATGATACTGCCAATTACGCATGGCAAGGAAATGTCCGTTTATATTACAAAAAAGAAAAAGGTATACATCAACTTACTGAAGACCACCTGAAGGAAGGTGATAATTGTACCTTTCTGACTCGTTGTGTGAATGGAAGAGGTTTCCGCAACCCTATATCCATTCAAGAAACAAAAATATCAGACATGGACTTGTTGTTTTTATGTACAGATGGATTTTATCAATCCAAGGATTGCATAGATTCTGTTATAGTAGAAAACAAATTGCCAAGTCGTATAGAAGACTTGGAAGATGATGCATCCTGCATTCTCATACAGTTGCATAACCCTTGATAAGATAAGAGATATGGCAAAGAAGAAGCATAAAGGACATTACTGTAAGATTTGTGGTGAATACAAGCCGAACGAGTCATTTTCGAGGAAAGGTCATGTCCAACACATCTGTAAGGAGTGCATGGGTGAGATGAAGAAAAGCAACAAGAAGATTTTGGACTTGCCTTTCGGGGACAATGAGTTTGAGATCGTTGATGCCGATGAATATATCGATACTATTTTATATGGCAACAACGAAGAACGAGAAAACAAGACTTTCAAGAAACTCAGCCGTGAACAGAAAATGGTGTTGAAAGCGATAGTGCAAGATGAAGTTACGTTCTATTGGCAAGCCCATCGACAGATACCAGTAAATGACAAGTTAAAACAACTCAGAAGTTCTGTCAATACTGTAGTATATGAACAGTTGGACTTTGCCATAAAGGATGACACGATGTTCAAAGCTTATATACAAGAGCAAGTCATCACTGTCATAAACAAGATATTGCGACAGGAGAAAGAACAAAACAACCAATAGCAGAAAGAGTCCATTCATCACGAACGGACTCTTTCTTTTGATAATCATTGTTTTGCAGATTACCGCTTATCGTATGAATGATAGTAAAACACATTTACTGTGCAAATAGTCTGACAGCCGTATGACGGTTGACTGCAATTGGTGAATACTTATCAATACCGCCCTTACTTTTTGATATTATCATGGACTTGTCAATGCCTCTTGCCACAAGCTGTTGCGTGATATAATCCGCTCTTGACTTGCTGAGAGGATTGTTGATGCCATCGTTTCCTGTGGCACTGTCGGCAGCACCAACAACGGAAATTTTGAGATGATAAGCCTTTGCTATACGAGCAAGCTCATCCAAGTTTGCCATCTGTGAAACGTCAACCAACTGCGCGGTTCCAATCTTGAAAAAGAAGAAAACTGGCGAACCGATGCACTTGGTTCCACCTGTCATTTCTGCAACGTATTTGTTCCAAGAAACAGAATCGGAAACAGAGAAACTATACTCCAGAGAGCGGCTTGTTTTTGGTTTTCCCATGCCATTCCAATCCTTGTGAGCCAATCTTGCACGGAGCGAGTTCAAACCGCTGTAGTCATTTTTCGGGTAGATGCGATGCTCCGTACTATCCGCATAATATGTCAGGCGGTCGGCATAGGCTTTCAGCAATCCTTCAATCTCCAAGATCTTTCTCATTTCAGCGATGGCATTGGCATCCTCCGCATGAGCTTTGCTTAACTTTTGGTTGCGAGCCAACAAATCATTGGTGTAATCTGCTAGCCATTTGTTCTGGTTGATATAAGGAGCGGCATCTACAACCTTCTTCCAACCGACCTTCCCGATGTTGAAAGTCAGTCCGGCAGACAAGGTGAACAAATTGTCACCAAACTTATTGGATGCGCCAACACCATCAAAATCACGGAATGTGGTTGCGCCACCCAATTCCATGTTGACTGCCAAACGCTTTGTTAAACGATATTGTCCAAGCACACCATAGTTGATGACAAACGGACTCTTGCCGTTATCCTCGTTATGGATAATACCGCAACCAGCATACGGAATGAATCCCCATCTTTGTGTGGTGGCATGGTCTTTGACAAAACTGTTGGTCACATTCCAAAGAAAATCCGCATGAACCATCTTGTAATCACGGACATTCTTGCTGGCATCCTTGAACTGAAAACCTTGGAAACTCAACCGCCCCCCAATCTCTGGCGTGAACCACTTTCCTGCCTCTATTGCCAAGGAAGGTTTCATCCTGTCGAACAAGTTTCCTTTACCATGCGGTTTTCCTACAAAAGCGGAAGTGCCACCCGATACACCAACGAACCAGTTGGAAGACCATGCAGAAGGAACTGCCACTTCTTTGAGGTATGTAGGCTCAATCTGTTGGAGCATATCCTCATTTATGCTAGACGGCACCAAATCATCCGTGCCATCATCCATAGTCTCTGCATTGACTTGCATTTGTCCGCATAGACACAATGCCATCATAAATATTGCTTTTCTAATCATAAATTTCAATTTGTCGATTATTTTTTCTATTAACGCTTTCTACTCTTGCTGCCTTTCGGTCGCATCATCCTGTTTGCCATCGCAAGGCAACGGTGCGCCCAACGCCTGTCATCCTCGTCATCGTTGCGCCCCCATTTCATGTCATTGCTGCCACCGCCTCCGCCACCTTGCCCTTCGGCAAATGTCGTGGCTTGGTCTATGTAGCCAAGGTATAATAAGGTGGCACAATGAAGAACTTCGGCAGTGTGCTCGGCTATGGTTTCCAATGGCGAACCGTCAAATGCCACTTTGATTTCAGGTGGCAACGATGCCATCTTGGAACGGTAGTCAGTGACCATGCTTTCCAACATAGCTGTCTTGATAAGTGTGCCAGCACCAGTCTGAGCTTCACGAGAGAACTGCATGGCATCCTGTCGAAGCGTCTCTGTCCGCTCCTTGACAAACTCCATGTCCTTGTTCAACTCATCCAACTGCTGGTCAGCTACAGCGAGCTTGTCTTTCTTGTCAGCCAGTTTCTCATCAACGGAAGCCAACTCATTTTGTAATTTTTCCAACTTCTGCGACAAGATGGAACTATCTCCTTCCTTGTTGGCAATCTGCATCTTCAACTTGTCAATCTCCAACATCTTCTGATGTCTCTCTTCTTCCAGATGTTCCACCATAGAAGAGAGACCTTTCACACGACGTTCTGCCAGTGCTATTTCCACCCGAAGGTCGCTTACTGCTTTGTTAAGGTTGTCCAGCTCCTCTTCCTTTGAAGAACATTCCTCGGACAGGTGTTTACGGTATTCCTCCGTAGGTCTGTGTCGTTGCCGAGTCTCCGTTTGGCTCGTTCCACGCACCAGTCCCCAAGGCTCATTGACCATCGCCAACTCGTCATGAAGTTTCGATGTACGTTGACTATATTCCCGATTGTTGGCACCTGCGAAGATTTCTTTGAAGGCAAACTTGCCGTCCTTGATTGGCAGAAGAACGCAATGGATGTGTGGTGAAGTCTCGTCCAAGTGTACATAGAAGGCAACGATATTCTCTTCACCATACTTTCCTGCGACAAAATTATAAATGTCCGTCGCCCATTGCTCAATCTCAGGCATACGCTTGACTGCATAATTTTCCTTGTTGTCACCAGGCTTAAATACAACCTTTTGTTCACCGAAGGCAAGTTCTCGCATCTTCCACTGTGAACCGCTAAAAATGAAATCCGCTACAGTTCTGAAGCGTGGCTCTGCCAACCCCTCATTCTTGTCTTTGATGCCACGAGCTGCCAAGTTCTCAGCCATCATCTGTGGGATGGACTTGCTCTTGTCGATAGGTGCTATCTTGCCTCCCTTGGAAATCTGGAAGTTCAGATGCTGTCTGCCGAGGTCATAGTTACCTTTGGCAATAGCTACCTGCCAAGCCCGGTCGCTCCAGTTGCGCTGATATTCGCGGCTAAGAGCGGCGGCGCATCCCTTACGTCCCCTGACGTTCAAAACCTGCTTTGCTATTCTTTCCATATCTCTGATATGCTTATATGTGTCAGTAAAAACAGTGTCCCTGCTTGCTGCCTTGGCGGACACTCTCCCGAAGACTTTTAGGTCGTAGGGGTAATGAGTTACCACACTCCCTAAATTCGTGAACAGCGGGCAAGCCCGATGCGCTAAAAAAGCAAGCCACAACGAGTGCGATATGCCAGTACCGAACCATGAGGTCTTAAAAGGAGAATGTCCGTAAGGCAGCTATAATGGAACAGAATGAACTCTACTTACGGTTGTCCGCCTTGGCGGTTACAACTGGCTTGGCAGCTGTCTCAACTGTTGAGGTAGGACAGCAAGCCTTATAAGCGGAACACAGGGATTGGAAAAGGCTCATGTCTTCAGCTGTGTTCAATTTGACGGAAGCAGCCTTTCCATGACTGGCGATGTCGGGCAGTTCCTTTATCAGAAGGAGCAACTGGAGCCAGTCTCGATTGAGAACACGAGTGAAGAACTTGAAGATTGCATTACGCAGCTGAAGTCTGTTATGTTCTTCCTCATCTACAAGAGGCATACAATCCACAAGTCTGCCAATCATGCAAGTGGCAATATCATCAGATGAAAGTTGGTTGTCAGATGATGTAGAAGCAGAGTTGTTTTCTTGCGATAATGCTACTGCACCCTTTACAATCTGACCACAGACAACGGCAGTCTCTTCTGTGGTGGAAGTGCCATTGAACCAACTGTCCATTGTGAAACGGATGATTGGTTCCAATATGCTATTTCGCATTGTCGGAACGTTACCGTCCTTCATGCCAATCATCGTGATGATGGTGTATTTCGTTTCAAACTCCTTGCAGAGTATCAGCCCATGTTCCGTTAATTTTTCGAGGAACTGACGCACGGTGGCACGATGCCAATGCCAGTCCTCCGCAAGTTGAGTTTTGGTTGTAACAAACTGAAAATCTTTCAATTCGTCTGCCACTTCCTTGCTTACGGCTTTCGGCATGTAGTGTTCACAAGCCTTGTCCAGCAGATAGCAGAACGCTTTGTGTTTGGAATACCGCTCGTTATGTCGGTCCTGGAGAGATGCCAGAAAGCCGACAGAGAGACTTACCTTTATATTTTCCTTTGGTATATGTTTCATTGAAAATGTCTTGTTGATGTTGTGAAATAATGATTCTCATTTTAGACTGAGTGTTGTAGAATGTGCCAAGTACCAAGTGGCATATTCCAAGAATGGACTAAAAGTAGAAGTTTACGATGTCCTCAGGACATTGCGCCAAGTGTCTGCCACTGTCAGGACATTGTGCCTTGAAGATGACCTTTGAGGACGGATAGTAGATGGATGCCACCAAGAGCAAGCCCACCATCACTCCCAATGTGTACAAATGTGGAGTGAACATGAACACCAATGAGGCAGTAAAAGCGATGGCATGTGATTTTCTATTGTCATGCAACCTATGCAGCAGATTGTCTGCATAGGAGAACTTGAACAGCAACAATGCCAACAGTGCCGTTACATGAGCACCAATCTCGTTGGGCTGTACTTGATATGCCACGAAACTGAACACCAATATTGCCATCAGCAACAGCAGTGTGTACAGTTTTCGAAAATTATGCGAAAACACCATGCGGAGATAAAAGCTCTGCATCATCCGATTGTTCTTTCTGTAGCACATCGTTGATGCCAAGAAAAGAAACATAGGGAAGAAAAGAAAGATAATCTTGAATATCATAGATCAAAATGTAATGTAAAACGGTCAATAACCTTCGAATAGCTCCAACTCAATAATTCCATAGGTGACTTCCATGAAAAGTCGCTCGACATCCGCCATTGTCAAAGCATTTGAGGTAAGGCGTTTCTTGAAACCAGCATCCTTTCTCATAAGAATCTTGGCACTTCGGTCAATGTCAAGCAGAGGAATATGCCACTCCTGCCCACGGACATAATCATTGTTGGAATGACAGGCTCGAAGAGTCAGGCACCGACAGCAGACGGTCTGCACCATGCCATGCCGTGAAACTTCGGTGTCTTTCCAATGGAACGAACTGCCAACGTCTATCCATGTGTGGCATTTGTGGATGATGTCCACGATGTTCTGAAGCTGCATGTCGCTCATAAATGGAACGTAATGTCACATGAAACACATAAGCATGTCCGCCTTGTCACGCTTGTACTTGAAGAAGCCTGTCCTCGCTTGCAGTTCCATGTCGTGGCACAAGTCACCGTACATGAACTCCAAGGACTCATAGATTGTCACCATGACGGAGTGGACATTTCCATTGGCATCCGTACTGGCATTCATCTTGTACATTCGCCCGAAATTAGGGTTGGAGAAGGCACAGCAGAACTGTCCGAACTCTGTATGTACGGAAGTCACCTTGTGGTAAAGGATGACCAGTTCCATCTGGTCTTCGAACAGGTTCATCACCTCTTCGAGAGGACAAGGCTTTTCCAACTTGAAGTCAAGCAGGACATAGCCGTCTTCATAGACTGGCTGTTCCATGCGCTCCTGGTTGATAAGCTCTGGCAACTGCAATGGTGCAAGTGCCAGGAAGTCGTTGAGAAATTTATGCAGCATAACTATTGTGTTTATAATGAAGAAATGTATAACTTGATGAACATATCTGGTAACCCGTCTGTCATATTCTTGTCCATCTGCAAGGAACGGCTAAGACAGGCGATTGTGCCTAAAGCATCTATTGACAGTTGCACCAAATCCTTTCGCTGATTCTCTGAAAGCATCGCCATTCCGAAGTCATCAATGGACAGGAATGGTTGCAGTATCATCCAGAAATAGGCAGTCTGTTGTTCGGCTGAAGTAACCTTTCCGCTCTTTATGTCTGCAACGCAAGTCTGCGCATTGGCGATGATTCTTCGATTGGTACGAACCGCCATATATGCCACGGCATCCCTTGCCGATAAGTTTCCTTTCCTTGAAGATTGAGCAATCATCTTGCACACATCTTCTGTTCCACTTGTTATATGCGAAACCGACACGTCGCTCATCTCGTATAGATGAGATAGAAATGTTCTGAACAGTCTGTCTTCCGTTTTCAAGAAGGCAAGAAACTGTGATTGGTTGGCTATGCCTTCCTTCTTCACCTTCTCTAAGAAGAAATGATAGGTGGTCAAGATCCTTGTCTTGTCACCTTTATACAATGGTATGGTGTCCATACTCTCAAAAAACTTTGAAGCCACCAAGGAAAGGCTGTCCGTTTCCTTATTACCTTTATAAGGTGTGGCGTTCATCTTCAACAGAAGTACATCCTTGAATGTCCTTCGCTTGGCGGTTGCTATGCGCATAAACTCGTCACGGATGGAGTCATGGACATTGGAAAATTCTTCCAGAGGAAACGAATGTGCCTTTTTGATGGTGTCTCGCATCAGACAAGCAGAAACCGAGTCTTCTAAAGTACGCCATTTGGATATTTTGTTGGCAAGGTGTTCCATAGACAAATCCTTGTCTGATTTCATCTTTGAAAGGAACTCCTTTTGCGCATCCAATGCCTCCCTTGCATCATGGAAAGATGATTCACTGGCATTTTTTGAACAGGATGCCAGCAAAAGAATGGCAAGTATGATGGCAGACAACATGGACATATGCTTTCTACCTTCAAAGTATGATATGCGAAAACTTGAAGTGCAAGATTGTTTGCACTTTACCCTCAATCGGCTTTTTGCCGCAGATATGATAATATTTATACTTTCCATTTCGGACTTTGTTTGAAATTTGCAGTGCGAATTTACGACTATTTATCGGGTATTCATTCAAACTAAATCAAACTTTATGTTTTATTCTCATTCATACTTTATAGTATGATATGAAATGATAATATATCCAAGAAAGTGCAGTACATCAATCTTTAATTAACTATAATAATTATCAGAGTATGATTATACTTTGATGGAATATAAGTATCTTTGTCGGCAAATTACAAATCAGTGTATAATAGCTATGGCAAAAGTAGGTTACATATTTAACTCGGAGCAGTATGACACATTCACCTTTGACCGGGCTTGGATGGAGAAGTATGGCTGCTGCCGTATCATAGAAGATAGTGCAAGCCAAGAGAAGACACGCCCGGAATGGAAGCAGCTCATGGATTGTCTAGAACGAGGTGATGAACTGGTCATCTCGAAGTTCAGCAATGCGCTGCGTGGTGTTCGGGAATTGGCGATGTTTCTGGAGTTTTGCAGGGTGAAGGTGATAAGGATAATATCCATTCAGGATAAGATTGATTCAAAGGGGGAGTTGTTCCCAAGTACATCAATAGCCGATGTGCTTTTCATGTTCGGTTCGTTGTCCGAAGAGGTCGTTGCCTTGCGCAAGGCTGCTACCCATGTGGAATATATCAAGTCGGGTATCAAACCAGCCAAGAGCTCAACTCCAAAGAAAGGCATTGACCGTGAGAGGAATATCGTCAATATGTATAACAACAACTACACTATCGATGACATCTGGAAGGTCAGCGGTTTCAGGAGCCGCAGCTCGGTGTTCCGCATACTCAACAAGTATGGGGTGAAGCTGAACCGTGGCAAGTTCAGCGGACCGCTTGGCAAGAGAAAACCAAAGAATGAAAGTGATATATAAAAGGTGATTTTATGAAGAATATACTTTGTTTTGAGGGAGAATGGAAATTCAATACCCACAAAAAGCCTGAACGCTTTGATTTGAATAGCGAGCCTATTCTTAGAATGTTGAAAGAATATCATAAATGCGATGCTATTTATAGGCACATTTTGACAAAAGAGGATTTGAAACTCTACATAGAGTATTTCAACAGGAACAAACGTGAATGGAATAAAATAGACATAGTTTATATAGCTTGTCATGGTTGGTTCCATTCTATAAGTTTAGAGGGAGAGAATGGAAATGTTGATTTACAAGAATTGGCAGATATAGCCGGGGATTTCTTCCGTGATAAAATAGTTCACTTTAGTTGCTGTAAAACACTCGCTAACACCTCTGAAGTTGAGCACTTCAAGTCTATTACAGGCGCAAAATTGGTATGCGGATATAAGAAGAGCGTAGATGCAATGAAATCAGCCATAGCTGACACGGCTTTACTGAATGAATTGATAACAAGCAACAAGCCAGGCAATATCAAAAATATTGCCATTAGTAAGTTTCGCAAAACATACAAATCCTTATTGAACGAATTAGATTTTTGTGCAATATAGATAAATGGTGAGCCATACTGCAACTGATGCTTGCAGTATGGCTTGCCCATAATACTTGGCAGATAAGGCAATTCCTTATCTGTCTCTTCTGAAATCATTTCGCTTGTCTCCGTGGAAAAGGCTTTTAAGCGTTCCGCCTAAAGCCTTGAACACGAAGAACACCACGAACAAAGATACGATGTCGTCCATACGCTATAGTTTTCGTTTGTTATACTTGTGACTTGTACAGATTGATGATGTCCATCCCCATTGACTTGGCTTTTCGGCAAGTGTAGAACGTGCCGCCCTTGGGCTTGCCGTCGAAGAAAGCAATCAGTCCGCACGAATGAGAAAGCATATAATCATTTCGTCTGAGCAAGCATCCATTGAAATAGTGCTTACTCAACAGGATAGCATCGTCTGCCTTGTCAAGAATATCCCAATAGCGGTCTTGCTCCCTTGCGCTCCACCTCTCGTTCTGACCGTCATAGGGAATGACGGCAATAAGTTTCAGATTGGGAAGTTTCACTTTCAATGAAATCACCTCCTCGGCTGCCAACATATCGAAACCGAGTGCCATGCCACAATAGAAATTGGTGATGCCCATAGCATAGAGCAGCCTTATCTTGCCCCTCAATTTCTTCCTTATCTCGTCCTTGCGGTCTTCCGCTATCGTGCGATGTCCCGAAAAAGCCACGGAATTGGCTTTGATGTACTTTGTCTTATCCATATCACTTTGCATATTTATAGTGTGTGCGTCCCAAGAAAAGACCTCCCAATACGTTTCCGCCAAACATTTCCAACTGATTGGCAAAAATGGCATAGCTTGCGCCGGTCGTTACCACATCATCAAAAACATAGATGTCCTTGCCTTTGAAGTAGGCTTCATCAAACTCAATCACTTGTGTCTTAGTGATGCTCTTTTCCTTGTCATGGCGGTGCTCGTGTACTGCCAAGCGGTCGCCTGAAACTGATATGTGCGAATAGCCGTTGATGATGCCGCAAAGCTCGCTCACACGATTACAGAAAGCCATGTATCGACTCTCGTTCTTGGCTTGGGTGCTGGCTGGCACACATACAAACACGATGTCTTTTATCTTCTCACCACAAACTTTGATAAGATGTGCAGCGGTCATTTGCGCCACCTTCTCAAAAGCGTTGTCCCTTGCATCCTTGAACGCCCAAATCAGTTGGCGTGCAGCCACTGCGTCCTCGCCCACATTGCGAACCCTCACAGGAAAATACTTCAAGAAGAAATCCATCCTCTTGCTCAGCTGTCTCTTGATGTTGTCGTCTATCATTCTTGCCATAGTCGGAAAAATTATTTGCGTTAAACTCGATTATTTATTTTCCCTATTTTCGGAAGCCTTTCGGCTTGCCCAAGGGATATTTTTCCGCCACGCAAAGGAGTTGGAAGGCAAAAAGACAAATCGGAAGCGAAAAATACGCTCTATATGCAAGGCACATAGAGGAAGATTTTTTGAAAAGCATCCATGATGCCCAATTTGGCATTTGCCACGCAACTGGTACCTTTGCGGAAAATATCCGAAGCGGCAAAGACGATGGACGAAATGAAATGGCTATAAGTGCTACTACATAAGATTACAACAAGAAAAGGGTGGGTGTGGAACTGCGCCATCGGTGCAATTCCGCAAGGGAGGGACGAAGTGCTATAAAGAGAGAATGGCTTGCCGATTATAATAGAAGGACGGAACAAAGATGCGGCAGGAGTAATTGGGAAACTCTCTTGGCATCCATGCCGAGTGTGTTTCCGCTCCAGCCTTCATGCCATGTGGCTTATTGCAGTAGCGACAGTTGGTCTCCACAGTCAAGGAGCCTTTTGGCATGAAATCTTTGTAACGACTATAAAAGGGAAAACCATGGATTATAAAAGGAATACAAGAAGCGAATATAAAAGATATGGGTGGGAGTGAAACTGCGCAATAGCCAGACAAGCAACTTAACGAAAGGGGTGGCATTGGTAGACAGCATGTAAGTGACGGTTGCGTCACGGATGCCGTTAGCCAATGCCATTCTGTTCGTGCTTGTCCTTCGGCAAATGGCCATTCTTCATCTTTCGGGATGTTGCTCCCGATAAATGAAGAATGGCGCTTTGACGAACTGTTGGTACGGTTTCGCAGATGGGTGGGACAAAGTAATAAAAATGGAAAGACGACCTGTCGTTTATAAAAGAGAATGGAACAAAGATGCGGCAGGAGTAATTGGGAAACTCTCTTGGCATCCATGCCGAGTGTGTTTCCGCTCCTGCCTTCATGCCATGTGGCTTATTGCAGTAGCGACAGTTGGTCGCCACAGTCAAGGAGCCTTTTGGCATAAAATCTTTGTGACGGCTATAAAAAGGGTAAACCATGGATTATAAAAGGAAGACGAGAAGCGAATATAAAAGATATGGGTGGGAGTGAAACTGCGCAACAGCCAGACAAGCAACTTAACGAAAGGGGTGGCATTGGTAGACAGCATGTAAGTGACGGTTGCGTCACGGATGCCGTTAGCCAATGCCATTCTGTTCGTGCTTGTCCTTCGGCAAATGGTCATTCTTCATCTTTCGGGATTTTACTCCCGATAAATAAAGAATGTCGCTTTGACGAACTGTTGGTGCGGTTTCGCAGATGGGTGGGACAAAGTAATAAAAAGGGAAGACGGCTTGACGCTTATAATAGCAGTACGCATGCGGTTATAAGAGTAAACTTGCTAATAGTGGCTATAAAAGTAAACATGGTTGTATGAGCAAAACAAAAGCGACCGAAGCCGCTTTGTTTATTGGAGAGAATGAAGAAATCCTATTTCTTGCCTTTCTTGGTAGGCTTTTCAGGCTCTGCCGCTGGAGCTTCCTCCTTGTCTGGTGTAGGATAGAACTTGTTTGCGATGAAGACGATGCGGTTGTGCTTGGTGCCTTGCTGATCAACCCACTCGTCTGGCTTGAAGTAGCCCTCGACGGTGAGCAAGGTTCCCTTCTGCAGCTTGTCGAAAGAATCAACATGCTCGTTCTTGCGCCATGCCTCCATGTTCATGAAAGCTGATACTCTGTTGGTTTCCTCACCATTCTTCTCCTGACGGCTGACTGCCAATGAGAAACGTGCTACTGAAGCGTTGGTGAACTGACGGATTTCTGCGTTGTTGCCTACGAATCCTGTTACTACGAAAGTGTTCTCGATCTTTTTCATATTGAATTACTTTTTGAAGTGAAACTTAATTTTTACATGCAATCCAAGAGCAGGGATGTGGCACATGAGGGCAGCACCATGAAAATCGACTATAATACTCGTTTTCTGTTGGCGGTGAGGAGAAAAAGGAAGATTATCGGCTATTTTATTGGTCACAGCGAAGCGACCGCACAAGACGGATTCCATCTGTCGAAGCATCACGCTACCTTTGCATAGGAAAAATAGTGGCTTCAAAAAATCGGTAATTCAAAAAAGGACGCAAGAACACCGTAACAGCATCGTATGGCTCAATCATTTGCAGTAACCATCACCAATGCAAAACACGTTTCCATGGCGTGTGCCTTCATAAACAATGGTAAACCAACAGGCAATACACTTTTCCGCATGGAGGGTGGTCGCATGAGCATATTGACAAAGACAAGCAGAAGGAGAACCTGCTTCGAAGGCTACTCCTATTTGTAGAGGAAGGTAAGCATGAGCAACCAACTACAATCGCAATGCTGCAAACAAGATCCATCCTCAGACAAAAGGCTTCATTGTACGAAAAGCTCCAAGAAAGACGTAGTCGCAGATTTTATCTCATACAAAGAGGCAGGTCGCCATTTGGCGAATACAACCATCAAAGCATAGCCATATAAAAGTTTATCGGCAAACGATGAAGGGAGTTTGCCGTTACATACAAAAGGGCTTTTACTGGCGGAAAGAAAAAAGATGCCTGGCGAGTATAACCTTCACCAAGCATCCTTTTCGTCAGTCATAGACAAGAACGTCATCACGTCTTTCTACAATTTCCTTGCCATTGCGCAATTTCACTACGATGTCCTCACCATAGTCTGCAACCACGAAACCTTCTGTGCGTCCTCTGTAGGGTATCAGCAGTGTGCAACTGCAACCGATAATGTCGGTCAATTCTTCGTATTCAAACATAGCTCTATAAAGTTTGTGGGTTCTCCGAATGATAAATCACCTTGCAATCCTCAACCTCGGCAGGTAGTCCAAAGGCAGGATAGTGCGAGAATGATGCGTTTCCGTCTTGGCTGAGTGGAGAAACAATCTCCACTTGCCATTTCTGCATGAAGCCATCAACCATCTTGATGTCCTCGTCACTCAATCCCGTAGGGTCGCCATTGATGATATAGCATAATGCCCAAGTGGGGATTTTCTCTATCGTCTCAAATCTTTCCATCAGCCAAACGTGAACTTGTTTATATAATAATAGGTATCCTCGTTCTCATACTCATAGCCGTTGATGAAGTCCACCATTTCATCATCGGTTCTGTCGCCTTGCGAGATACCCATCTTCTCACACCACTTGGCAATAGCATCTTGGCAAGTGTCAAAGATGTCCTCACAAGCATCCTCGAAAGGCTCACCCGAAGAACTCACACAGCATTCCTCTGGGAAGAAGCCTTGTTCGTCGTGGACATAGAAAATGTCGCATCCACATTCTATCTCACGATAACTGATGGAAAGTTCTCCACCAAGGACTTTGTTCAGTTCATCAAAGAACTCCTCACAGGCAGACCATGCACTTTCGGTGTCAAAGGACAACAAGCAGATGTCCTCGTCTGCCTCAAACTCTGCCCAATAGATATATCCTCTTACCGATATGCCCATCTTCTCATAGTCGATGCCATAGTGTTCCGCCAACTTGTAGAGATATACGTTCTTGGTGTTCACCTCCATTGTTTGGAGCGTGTTCCAAAGGTCGGCTACCGCCTTGCGTTCGCCCATCACCTTGTACTGAGTGTCACAAATGTTTGCCATAAGTCTTCATTTTTTTATTCCCTAATTTTGCATCTGCAATTTCGGGATTGATTAAAATTTTGTTGCCTCAAAAGGTGTCTGTGCTTTTCCTGCAAGGTTCTCTGCTAAAATACAACCTGCAAGGTGGAGATTTTAGCAAGAGACCATAGGCACTGACCTTGCAAGGAATATGGGTACAGACATTACCTTTGCAACCAAATTTATCAAAGCCCAGAAATGGTGATGAAGATTCAGGTAACGGAGTAACAATTAGAAAAGTTGAGATATGAGGATAAAAAGAGACAAGAACGACTTGAAACAAGCGATTACAAGTGGAAAGTAACAGAAATCATACAAGAGTTCTTACTGGCGGAAAGAAAGAGAGCGACAACCCAATACTGCACATGGCACGGTTGGGCTATCGCTCCGCAATTCGTTCAGTTCATCCAATCCATTAGTATATATATCCTAAGATGAATGAATTTATATTTGTGTATTGGCTTTGGTTGGCTGCCATAGACAAGTAACACATCTTTTTTTCTTTCCGCCAGTAAAAATGGTTCTTGAAGTAGAAGTAACAGGGAAAATGGTTGTTGGGTAGCAAAATTTGTTGCACAAGATTTGTTTTTCATTTTGTTGGTTCTTTCTTGTCACCCAATAAAATGATGCTTACGTCTGTATTTTCATGTACCTACTGATAATCAAGTAGGTAACAAATAAGAAATATAGTCTTTCAATGTACAACGCTGATACAACGCCGAAAGCCCCACGCCAGTGTAAGTATATAGAAAGCACTCTTGACAACGAACAATAGAATCGTTCGAAGCCAATGATGGCTGTATATAATACACCTCATGAGGCGTTCTGCATTGCTTTGTTTTTGACAAATTGTGTTGTGAACTGCCAGATTCCTACACGTCAAAACCAAAGCGTACAAAAACGCCTTTTACCATATGTATGTCTGACCAACCTCTGCCCATCGGGCTTTCGGTATGGGTATAGACGTTACGAAGGTAACACTTTTACCTTGAAAACCACTTTGTTTGGCTGGTAAAGTATGATTTAAGCCCCTATTTAACATTATTAAATATAAATATGTCAAAGAATTCCACTTTGGCATGATTTTTCTTGCCAAAAAGTTTGTATTCTCAACGATTATTTGTATTTTTGCAGCGTTAGTTCCAGCCGAGCCTCTTTACAATGCTTAAATAGGCTGGGCTTTTTTGTTTATAAGCTATGACAAAGAGAAATTTTGGAAAAGATTACAAGACTCCACGAGAACTTGTAACCTTATTGGAAAATCGTGGATTGATAATCAATGATAGGCAAAAGGCTCAATTGTATTTGGAGAGCATTGGCTATTATCGATTGTCTGCGTATATGCATCCTTTGTTGAAGACTCCAAAGATTCTTCATCTGTATAAGGAAGGGGCTACATTTAACAAAGTGATGATGCTTTATCGCTTTGACAAAAAGTTGCGCTTACTCCTTTTTAACGAGATTGAGAAGATCGAAATTGCTTTAAGAGAAGCCGTAATGAATATGACGGCTGAACGGACTGGTGATATATATTGGCTTACCAATTCAGCACATTTTCGTGATCAGTCCATTTTCGTCAATAGTATGGCAATGTTGTCGAAGGAGTATGAACGTTCTACTGAAGACTTTATAGAACACTTCAAAAGAACATATACAGAACCTTTTCCACCAGCATGGATTCTTGGTGAACTTCTCCCAATGGGTAGCGTGAATATGTACTACAGGAACTTGAAAGATAAAGGACTCAAAAAGCAGATCGCCAAGCGTTTCTGCCTTCATGCTCCAGTGTTTGAGTCTTGGCTTTCTGTGCTTACGCTTACTCGCAACGCTTGTTGTCATCACGCTCGTGTTTGGAACAAAGTCAACAAGATTATTCCAAATGATATGAGAGGCATGACTCGTCCTTGGATTACTATTCCTGCGGACAAGCGAAGAATCTATTATAATATGTGCATCATCAAGTATTTCCTTGACATCATCTCTCCCAACAATGACATGCTTGACAAAATGCACAATTTGTTCAGCAAGTTTCCAGAGATAGACCTGGCTGCTCTTGGATTCCCTGTTGGTTGGGAACAAGAACCGCTATGGATACAGGCAAACAACTAAATGCAAATGAGCTTATTGCCAAGCTTCAAGAATTAGAGAAAGAAAATGCCAGGTTAAGAAAAATTCTTGATGTGCATGGAATACCATACATTGTAACCGAGCCTAATGTCACAACGAAAGAAAGCCTACAAGCCATATTCCATACAGATTCAAAGCTGAGTCTACAGGAAAAGGTTGCGCTATTTCGTAGTGTTTTTCAAGGTCGTGATGATGTCTTTGCCAAGCGTTGGTACAGTAGTACGACTCAAAAGTCAGGCTACCAACCTGTATGCACGAGGGAGTGGAATCGTGAATTTTGCGACAAGCGAAAGTACAAATGTGCGGATTGTCCCAACAGGCAATTCGCTCCTTTGGCATACAACGACTTTTTCAATCATCTTGCAGGAAAGGATGCATGGGGACGTGATGTTATAGGACTTTATCCAATACGAAAGGACAACACTTGCAGTTTCCTTTGTACAGACTTTGATGACAAGAGTTGTGAGCATGGCTATAAGAATGATGTACTTGCCTTTGTAAATGTTTGCAAAACTTGGAATGTACCTTGCTACATCGAACGCTCACGTTCTGGCAATGGTGCTCACGCATGGATTTTTTTTGATACACCAGTAACTGCTTTCAAGGCACGCAAGTTGGGAAATGCCATTCTTACAGAAGCGATGAGTTGTGACGCTCACCTGTCTTTCAAGTCATACGACCGATTCTTTCCAAACCAAGACACCTTGCCCAAAGGAGGACTAGGCAATCTTGTAGCCTTGCCATTGCAGGGTATGGCTCGACGCAAAGGGAACAGTGTGTTCGTTGATGAAGACTTCAATGCGTATGCCGACCAATGGGAAATGTTGTCGCAAATCCATAAGCTATCAGAGGTAGAACTTGATTTGTTATTACAGCTGCATGCAGTGCCAACATTAGGAGAACTATCAAAGACCTGCGAGGAGAAACCTTGGGAGACTCCTCATATGGATGCAGCACAATCTGAAGACTATCCAAAACAAATCGTTCTGACAAGAGCGAATATGCTTTATGTTCCTTTAGCAAGTTTATCTGCCAAATGTGTGAATATATTCAAGCGCATAGCAGCTTTTCGTAATCCGGAGTTTTATGAGAAGCAAGGTATGCGCCTTTCTACCTATAATATCCCTCGCATCATTTCATGTTCGGAAATGACAGATGATTATCTTGCCCTTCCTCGTGGGTGTGAAGATGCTGTTTGTGGTATTCTAACCCAACATGGAGTAAAGGTAGTAATCTCAGACAAAACAAATCATGGGCATAATATCAATGTTACATTCAGAGGATCTCTTCGGGAAGGACAGCAAAATGCAATGGAAGCTTTTGCTGGGCATAATATAGGAACATTATCAGCAACAACAGCTTTTGGAAAGACAGTGTTTGCCATCGGAATGCTTGCAAGGAGAAAGGTGAACACCTTAATTCTTGTTCATAACAAGGCATTGCTGGAACAATGGAAAGAACGGTTGGAAACCTTCCTCAAGATAGATGAGACCATCGAAGAGCCAGCAGCCAAACGAGGAAGGAAAAAGAATTCTTCGGTCATTGGTTGCTTATATGCAGGCAAGAACACGTTGCATGGCATCATTGATATAGCTTTGATACAATCTTGTTTTAGCGATGGTGAAGTGAAGCCTTTTGTCAAGGATTACGGTATGGTGATAGTAGATGAATGTCATCATGTATCCTCTGTCAGCTTCGAGCAAGTGCTTCGACAAGTAACAGCTACATACGTATATGGTTTGACAGCAACTCCTATCAGAAAGGATGGGCGTCAACCTATTATTTTCATGCAATGCGGAAAGATAAGATTCACAGCTGATGCCAAGAGCCAAATGGAAAATCAAACATTTAAACGTTTGTTGACTCCAAGGTTTACATCATTCCGAAACATTTCGTCAGATAGCAAGACTTACGTTCAGGTTACACAAGACTTGTCTGAAGATAAGGTTAGGAATGAGTTCATCGTAGAAGATGTAAGAATTGCCATTCAAGAAGGTCGTACCCCATTGGTATTAACCACTCGTACTGCTCATGTCAAGGCGTTGGCACAAATGCTTATTCCATTTGCAGACCATGTCATTCAACTCATTGGAGCTGATTCTACTAAAGAAAAGCGTCTTGCATTACAAAATCTACAATCAATGCCCACATCAGAATCACTTGTGATTGTTGCTACAGGAAAGTATGTAGGAGAAGGCTTTGATTATCCTCGCCTTGATACACTGTTCCTTACTATGCCTATAGCTTGGAAAGGAAACGTGGAGCAATATGCAGGACGTTTACATAGGGAATACGCAGGAAAGAACGAAGTGCGTATTTATGATTATGTGGATGTTCATGTCCCACTTTGTGACTCTATGTATCGTAAACGGCTGAAAGGGTATTTAAGAGCAGGATACGGAAAGTATGTGACATCATCCACACTTGACAAAAATCCCCAAGAGCTGATATACGAACGAGACAATTACGAAGCGACATTTCGGAATGATTTGGCAAAAGCCCAATACTCTGTCATCATCGCAGTCCCAAAAGTAAAGTTCAAATACAAGCCAGTTATCATGTCAACACTTGCAAACATTATTCATAATGGTGTTACTGTGGCTGTACATATCAAAGAGGAAGGGGGTAATGAGATAGAACTTAAAAATACAGGAATGGATGTGGTGTGCAACAAGGAACAAACTCTGCAATGCGCCATCATTGACAAATCTATTGTCTGGTATGGAAACATAAACTTCTTTGGTTACAATTCGGAAACAAACAATGTTATGCGAATCGCTGACCACAAAATAGCCAACGAAATGATAGAAATACTATACTCAGACACTGGAAATGATGTAAACGGAGGTTAAATACATTAAATCTTCACCTTTTTCGTATCTACACAGAATCCATACTGCCACTTTTCTACCGTTTATAGTGTATAATACTGGTAATCAACTAATAATAGATACTATGTATGTGAAGGTTTGACAAGCCTAACACTTTCTCCCAGCCTCACCTTTATGGACTCCGGAGCCTTTGCCTATTGCAGCAATTTATCTACCCTGATCATTCCTTCGGGACTCACATCGCTCAGCACATTGAATGAAGGTAGCATTTTCGAGGATTCTGGCATAAAATCCGTCTATGTCGCTTGGCCGACTCCCGTTCCTGCAGGCCAATTCTTCTACGGTTTCGATGTGAGCCAATCCACGCTGTATGTACCTCAGGGGACAAGACAGGATTACTGGGTTGCAGCGGTTTGGGAAGACTTTGGCGACATCCAAGAGTATGAGGTTTCAGCCATCAACCAGCCTGCCCACCATAGCGAGGCCAAGGAAGTCTCTCGCTACTCCCTGGACGGCCAACGCTTGACCACTCCCGTCAAGGGTCTCAACATCGTGAGGTATAGCGACGGCACCATCAAGAAAGAAGCCGTCCACTAACTATTTTCTCCCAGCTGGGCCACTCGGCAAGGGCGCGCAAGCAGCTCGTTCTTGCTGGGTTGGCTTGCTGCAGACAAGCCTGCTTACACTTTCTGCCAATCGACCAGTCCCTACCCCTGGTCGTCCAGTTCTATGGCCAGCACCACAAATGGTCGTTTGTCAGCCCTGAAGGGTTCAGCGTATTGCCCGTCTCGTCTCTGATAGGTTCTGTTACGACGTCCCACTGATTGCCGAGCGCAGCTTACCTTGTGTGTCACCCGTGCAAGTTTACGTTTTCACACCCCCATGCCTTCCCACGTTTACTTAGGCTCCACTAATTTACATGCGAAAGTTATACCATCCTCAGTGTCCCATTCTTGAAGTATCTACAGCCTTTACGTTCTTTTCCTTGTAGCCACCAAACTTATAGATAACTGCAAAAGTGACAGATGCCCAGTTGAAGTTTATCTTCATACGGTAGTCTTGATTGCCTTGCACGGAGCGAGTGTCGAACCGGTTGTTGAAGATATTGCTGCCATTGAGACGCATGCCCCATTTCCCGTCATGCGACGACCATTGCAGCTTGGCATCCATCCTGAATATGGGACTTATGTCGTAAACACCTTGTATTGCCTTCGACTGAAAGAACGGATTCAGAATGAGGCGCAGATCCTGGGTGTTGCAAAGTTTTACGGATGCTGTGCCGCCAAGGATAACAGACAGTTTTTTTGCGGTCGAAGGGAAGGTCGAAGAAATGGCTGTTTGATAGGTGGTGTTCTCACAAGTTAGTTCCTCGATAGCGCGTAATATGGTGTCCG
>ERZ827490.85-NODE-85-length-147749-cov-28.650257_pt1 | contig 147749 bp, 164 predicted proteins | sample MGYA00519770_ERZ827490 | MGnify/ENA primary metagenome ERZ827490 (study PRJEB31778, sample SAMEA3449324) | human gut metagenome | biome: human gut; feature: human-associated habitat; material: faeces | place: United Kingdom | collected 2010/2012 ... | reverse complement strand
CTCTGCTACTTCCAACACATCCTGCACTATTTCCGGATAGTCAGTCGTATCTAACGAAGCATCTTGAACGTACGCTTCCGCTAATTTCTTGGCTTCTTCAAACGATTCGGCTTGTATATATAAGTCAAGCGTCAATGAAAACGGGTATAACATAGCTAATCGGTTATTCTGTAATAATAATCAAGTTCTTCTCCCTTAAAGTTGCTCATGGCATACTCGTCAGCTTCTCGCCACAACCGGTCATACAATGCAGCCAGTTCACGATTGCTTTCATAATGCTGCCAGATTTTATGATTCAATACGAGCGTTAATTCCGTGAAAAACTTATAATCATCTTTCCATTCACTGAATGCACGTTTGTAGGTATCTTTGACACCTGCTATACCATACTTGTCAGCTATGCTGAAATCTTCCCAAAAGGTAGTCAGTAGGTTATAGCCCACTTCTTTCATAAATTCTTTGAATGTCATAAACTATTATTTTAGGTATATAATTACCTCATTAAATTTTTGAATTGTCATATAATTCCCCTGAATATGGACTGTATATTGTTCCGGCTTCCACCGCTCCAGGTTCTACCGCCATCAGCCCTACACCTACTTCATAATACAATTCAAGATCTATTGGCTCCATCGCCATCCTCTCAGCTTCTTTCTTGCTAAGACCTGAAAGCATTAAACATTTCACCTTATTTGCGTACGCAATAGGATACTCTTCTGGAGTTAATCTTATTAAGATTACTCCTGCTTCTTCTGCGCTGTTAAGTTTTAATTCGTTTCCCATTTTATGCATTGTTTTCGTTGTTCACTATCTGATTAATGTATGATCCTGGCCACGAACAGCCAGGCTGGCCTCATTGTAAGGCAGGCGCCGCCTTATTCTGGCTGTTCTACCCACTCCCTGTATCCTACACTGAAACCAATAGGATCATACCTTTTGATCATAGTACCATAATTCTCTCTACCGCAATACCTGTTCTTTCCTCCAATGATCCATCTCTCATCGTCTCTATCTGGAGATATTGAGTTAAGATACTTCTCATAATCTTTTCTACTCTTTCCCATCTTTGTCTTGATTTAAGCAATAGTTAATAAAATAAGCAACCTGTTCATTTTCCCCTGGATTGCTATAATCATAAAAAGTCATATCAGTATAATCCAGCATGACTACACGAAAATCGTTTTTTTTTTGACATACACTTCCGTTAAATACATGGAATTTCCATCAATTTCTATTATCACTGGAAACTGATCATCAAAGTCAAATACATCATTAGTTTCTTTAAATTCTTTAAACTCTTTAAATTTTAGCTTTATAATTCCATTGTTTTCTGCTAATGCTTCTTTGATGTACTTTAATCTTTTTGCATTCAGACTGGCCTCTGCTTCTTCTATTTCTTTATACAATTTATTTAGAACCATATTCCACTATATTTATGTTATCGAATTTTTCTTTTATAATATCCAAGACTCCGTACTCGTTTGTTATCATAACATGCTTCCCTGGCTTCATTCTCCACAGATTAAAATACCTTGTCACATTCATAGTGGCATTAAATAATGATATTTCATATCTTGTGTTTCCATTTTTATCACGCCCTATGTTTTTAATATAACATATGTCTGGCTTGTATTTGAAATAATTAAAAAGCCTATACCATCCCTTCCCGTTACATGTTTCACGATTCCATATTCCAGCAAGCCTCCTGTATCCCCTTACTGGTATTTTCTCTATTTCTTTTGGCATGATTTCAATATACTTTCCTTCTCCGATTGGTATAGTCATATTACCTGCCTCTTCCGTGCAAAAGTATTCTATTTCAGATGCCATTCCTTTATACACATAGAACCGGTATAAATTCCCGTCAGGGTCTACCCGATCCATGTAATATAATATCACTTTGTCTACTTTTATCGTTTTCATTCCTTAATTCTACTTATCTTTAAATTGTTATTCCCACAGTATTCCTTCAGCCAACTATCCGTTAGATAACGATTAACTCTATCATATTTCTTTTTCGGGCCCTTGCTCCAGAATTTCCATTCTTTTGTGATATTGTACCCATATTTATCAAACCAATGGATATAATACACTACGTTACCGTACAAATCCACTCTTTTTCTTTCCTGTATGACTACCTCGTAAGGCATCTTCTTGTCTCTTTTCTCCATCTTTGTCCTCCTTTCTTGAATAAAAAAACGGCACCTATCTTCGCAGACCAGTGCCGGTAACTAACTTACATGGAAAACTACTTAACCTCAACTAATTCTACAGAGTTGTGGAATTTAGTGAAGCTACCAACAAATTCTCTTATATTTTTATATTCTTCTGGTCGTTTTCTGTTACCATCTTTTATGTAATTTACCCACAGTCTATCCTCTATGTTCTTAATCGCATTTTCTATAGTAAATTCGTCGCTGACACACATTAAACACGAAGACCCTGTTTTCTTATGTGGTTTATATACCCTTGAAAAAGACCACATTTTTATCCTGTCGTATATATATCCGTTGTTTGGATAAACGAATCCTATCCGGCTGTCACCTTCTTTGGCATAAAATACACCTGGCTCCTTCCCGCCCTTTCTATATACTACGAATCCTTTTTCTTTTAGGATCTTAACCACTTTATTTAATTTATCTTCTACGTTCATTTTCATGCAAAAATTTAAAAACGACCTTCATTACATTTCCAAAGTTCTCCACCTTAACCCACTCGTAAGCTACTGCTCTAAGTACGGATGTTTCGTATGTCGGAATATCGTCTTCTTCAACCACCTTACAAGAAGCCAGAACTCCTTCAGTCGGCTTTAGTCCGAGGTCATGCAGCTCGCAGAGACCGCCCGGCTGGCGGAATGCGCACCACCCGTCTTTCTCTGTTGGCTGGATCATCGCTATTGGTTTTTCTTTCACTGCAAGATACCCTACCATCCACATTGTTTCTTTTAACCTGTCAGCGTATCCGGCATCTATGATAGCCTCTATGTCTTTTGGCGTACCAATACAAGGAACTTTACACATGTTTTTACATTTATCACATGTACAAGGTTGCTCCCATCTGTTATGATCTATGCCAACCAACTTCTTTATCCGTTCTACTTCCTCTTTCATACTTCTTTTGTTAGTTCATCATAATAAGCTTTCAGTTCCGGTGAAGCGTATTCCATAAATGCTTCAAACAAGTAGGGTACCTCTATTATCATATTCACATTACAACCTTCTGCCTGTGAAAGCAATTCAGGATCATTACTGTACAGACACGCAACATGAGCACCTATATTAAATACATGCAAATCTATCCTTACGTATTCTATACATGAAGACAATGCATTAAACAAATTCTTTACTTCATTCTTGTCAAAAAGTTCTACAAATTCTCTCAACCCCATCATTTTACTACCCCTTCTATGTGTTTAATTAATACTACCGCCATTCCATTGCCGGTTTTTATCGCACATTCCGATCCTTTTATCCATTCTACACACCCTACATACTTTTCCGTAGCATGAAATCCGGGATTGTATTTTCCAGATGTACTGAACTCTACCGTATCCCCTACCTTCAAATCATCAAAAGCAATAGACCATGTGGTCCAAATTCTATCATGTCTCCCAGGCTGAATGGCTCCAATTACGCCCTTCTTACGACCGTTTTTTATCGCCCTTAGTATTATCTTTCTATCATCTTCGATAAGGCTGCAAAAGCGCCCGTAAAAGGTTAAATCAACCTGTTTTTCTCCTATTTCTTCTCTTATTTTTGTTATTCTGTTCATTTTCTGATTTTGTTTTATTTTTTTCTTTGTTTTTTCTATCTTCTATAGAAGATGATAATAACATTATCTTTTCTATGTTACTTTTTGACTGTAAAAAAGAATCGCATTTCATTACTACTACCACCTTCTTAAGTTCCCCATTATCGTATAGCGATACACGCATCATGTTTTGCGCCTCGTCCACTATCAGACCTGGAGTAGTCTTAGCCATTTTACGTAGCTTGTTATACTCCGGTCTTTCCATTTCCTCTGTTTATTACTCTATAGTATTTATCCTTATCCCCTTCTTTTAACTTCTCCAGATAGAAAATTCCATCATGTAAATGAGACAAACAAAATCTGTATCCGTATTTCTGTACTCTTCTTACATAATCCCGCAGTCTTATCTCTTCACTTTTGTCTTGTACTTTGATCTTAATACTGTCTCCTTCTTTGATTGTGTATAAAATAGTTTGAATCTCTTCTTTTTTCATCTTATAAAATATTTTAACGGCAGCACCTATACTCACGCACCACTACTGCCTTATGTTTAACAATTAAATACTTAACTCTTCAATGGTCAAGCCTTTTTCTTTTGCCCACTTTAGCATCGCGCATAATTCTGTTTCTGACTTATATTTCGGATCACGCCACGCCCATCTGAATTTATCCAGGACATGATGATATAATTCGTCGGCCTTTGCCGTGTAAATGTCTTTGAATAAATGCTCCGAACCTTCTGGTATAAGCATCTCTGTTGTTGCAAAATCGGAATACGACAAACATCCGTAAGCATATTCTGTTATTTCACTCCATGCTTCTCCGGCTTTAAATCCAAATTCTTTTACAAAAGCCAAAGTTAGATACATATTTAATAATATTGTTACATCATATCCCGAATCTGACTTTCTTTCTATTATTTTCTTTTCAAATTCCTTTAAATCTTCAGGCCCTAAAAAGATGTATCCTGATACCGACCGATAATTAGCCTCCGCACACTTCTTGCATTTATCATCATTAACAATCTTACCAATGTTAGATAACATCTTTTTCCTCCATTCATCACAAAACTCTACCCTTACATCCATCCAATCAGTACCATAATTGTGATCTTTTGGATATCCGACCGATGTTACCTTTATACTATTCACGCCATATCCGTAAAGGCGTTCACTTACCTCATTCGCCCATTCCTGTACAAAAGGAATAAACTTATTGTAATAAGAATCAAAATCAAAATCCGATTCCTCCTCATATTCTGGCATCTCTTCATAATCCTGTTCAAAGAAATATCGAGGATCTGCTATTGTTTCATAGAAACTTACGTTAATGAAACAAAACTCGTTGGTTGTCGTTTTTAATATCATAGGGTGATTATATATTTTACACTAAACGTATGTTATAAAACATACGGATGTTATTTAATTTCATATTCTTCTTTTCTAGCTTTGTTTCACTCAATCGAATCACATAGTCCCTCGTTTCGGACAAGACGGTTGGGCAAAAGAGGTCTTTGATATAAGGTTCCATCTTGAAAACGTAAGATGGGTAAAATCAAAAACGTTTTTAGTAAAAGAATCCGGCGATCTCACTTTTGAGCAACCGGTAGAGGGTATTGGTGATACCCAGTATGAAGTTTCGTACAAATGTATATCATTTTTCATCTTTGATGTAAAATGGTGTATAATCACCCATCATAGCTTTTTGTATTTACGTACATTTTTCTTGCCATAGAATCTACACATGGCACGAATCTGACTATAAAATACTTTTGTCCTCCTGGCCTCAAAGTATTTAAACATTTCTTCATTCTTTGTTTCCCACACGTAATCCGTTTGAGAACTCATGCGATCTTTCTCCTTGCGTGAATAATGGTAATATGATACCACAACACGTTTCGCACCATTCTTTACAGGTACGATATTCACATCTATGTTATTATCTGTCATATTATTATTGTTTTATATATTATACAAATACAAAGAGCGCATACCTTCACAGGCCGGCGCTCTTTTCAATAAAAATGAAAAAACTAATATTACATAAACATATTGTTTTCTGCTCTTTATTACAATACTTTTGTCCCACAATTGTTATATCGTCCGTACTCTTTTTTCGTATCATTCAAGATTTCAAACACCATCTTCTTATGATCTTTGTTTGGTAACTTGTCTTTAACAGCCGATATTACGCCCGCTATAGACGTAAAGCCTGAATCTGTTATTGAACACAACAACAAACCTCTGTTATAATATCTTTCACAATATTCAGCCTTACCTCCTTCGTTTCTGGACTAATACAACCAAACCACCCATAAAACGTTCTTGTTTCCTCTGGTTCTGTGGCCATACTTATCTTCTCCTCCAATTCCGGGAAATATATTCTCACCATTTCGTCTGAACGAAACCCATAGATATTTTTATGTTTTTTGAAATACATAAACACTACATTTCTTAACGCAACACATATGTATTCCCCATCCTCTTGCCTATCAATCATCTCATATACATTTTTCCAAATGAATAATCGCTCTTCTTTTGTAAACATATCTTTCTTTATTTTTATGGTATTATTTGACTGTATGCAGACTTTTCCATGTACACAACACTATGTTCCTGTCCAAGTATTTTCTTTGCTGCTTCTTTCTTTATCGCGCAATATCTCCCTGTACGATACGGATTCTTTTGATCTGATCCATCCTCGACTTCGATAATAAAACAACCTCCGTCATCTATTATCTTTTTGCAATTGTCACATATTTCTCCCGTGCATATATGATGCGGCGCCTGCCCTTTGATGTTATTCCCTAATAAAGCAATCCCCATCTCTTCGCCACATATCATGCAGACTTCTATAGACGGATTCAATCCGTGTTCTGGATGCAATTTAATGCCATCTTTCATTTCCTTCCTCCTTTGTTTTTAATGTTGTGTGAGATCGCCGGAATCGAACCGACCTACCGCACCATGAATCCCATAAAGCAAGTGCTCCGATCTTCGCAGACGGGAGCACTTTGTCTAAAGCATAAGAAAATTAATGAAGAAATTTTTCTCACTTACGCCATAGCATCTAAAATAGCTATCAGCACTATTTCTATGACAAACATAATAGAAAATATCTTAAATGCCTTTTTCATATCGCTATCTCCTCCTTTTTATTTTTTTTAGTTCCACAATAAACTGTTCCGGCTCTGCTCCGACCTACGTTCCACCTACAACCGCAGGCCTTAGCCCAAGGCGCCGCCTATTCCCCCTCTATGGCAGCCTGTTCGTACCTACAAAGCCAATCTCCATCTACACAACTATCACTACGCGATAATAAACATTTATCCTTATAACAATTATCCTTATGACAATCATAAAAAAAAATACACCTATCACAACTGTAATCCTTAACGTCTACACAGCTAACTACCTTAGCGTATTCTATTCCATCACTACCTTCTATTCCTTTCACCCCAAAAATAGAACCTTCTCCCTCCTTACTCAAATCTAAGTCAGGCGCAAAGTCATATACGTTCATACCATCCATATTTTAATTGTTAAACATCCCGCTTAAAAAAAAATACTCACATAATGCAGTCCTTAACTCTTACCTACAAAATGCTGTTTTAAAAACGCTGTAAGTCTTAATTTTGTTGGTAGAAACTACAAAATGCTGTTTTAAAAACGCTGTAAGTCTTAATTTTGTTGGAAAATCCTACATTATGCTGTTTTAAAACGCTGTAAGTCTTAATTTTGTTGGCTGTAAGTCTTAATTTTGTTGGCTGTAAGTCTTAATTTTGTTGGTAGAGAGTGCCCTCCCTCTCCCCCTCTCCAACCCCGGCTAATCCTCCGGCTTTCCGCATAGAACCTGCGCTCTACCGCCTCACTACCGGCCTACGGAGAGCGCTACAAGCTTATACTCTGGCATGAAGTGTGGGGTGTTTAGAGATAATATCATTCCATAGAGAGAATAGAGAGTCTTCAGCCCACGCCCTACCGTCTGCTTCTCCTATCAAGATAGATATTTAAACCTATAATCAAAGCCAATAAAGAAAAACAAAAGACCATTACAATATTATACTGATTCGGTCCGTACTCCAACATAGAACGAATACCAACCGACAGAAAATACAAGTCAGCTACTAATAAAAACCACCACATAGAATAAAAAAAATACAATAAGTATGTCCGAAAATACGGGGATTATAAAACCTAACTAATTGATAATCAAGCATACCTCATTTTTAAGAAAAATACAATAAGCCCAATTTTCAATCCATAGAGACGAAAAAGGCGGCATCCGACACCATATTTTGGGTCAGAAAACCGCCTACAGTTTCGTTTTAGACCAATTTTAATGACAATATATAGACAAAATACCGGCATTATATCCAAACAGCCTTATTTTTGTTTCGATTTGAACCAATATACGCATTCCTACCTTGTTTGTCGTCGTGTTCACTCTCAGAATATCCTACCCGTAAATAGAAAGAGTAGGATACAAAAATAGGGCTGCTCCGATATTCGAAACAACCCTATTCCTATTTAAATACTGTTTATATTTTCCTTAACGTACGTTCTTGACGTATGAACCTTGCGCTTGCATTTATCCTTTCCTGTATCGGAATGATAAGCCTCTTTGAGATCACGATACAACATAAATTCACGATACGCTCTTTTCCGCTTTTCTTTAGCTTCTTTCCTGGACAGACCGCGGACGTCTACCATATAAGATTTAAATTTCCTTTCCATTTTCTTTATGCTTTAATTATGATTAACTCCATCTATTAAGTGCTTCAATATAGAAACCCTCCGCCTCTTTGTACTCACTTTCGCTCAATGTTTCCACCGTCTCTATATAGTTACGCAATGTTATTTTTACGCAACTGTTTTTAGATTTATTGAACGCTTCAATTAAAGCGTTGATCATTGCTTTCTTTTCCATGCTATTATATTATTTATAATTTAGAGGTTGCTCCGGAATCGAACCGGACACGCATTCCTATCCTATAGAGATTTTATGCTACAACCAACAGCCCGTAATTAGTACGTAGTTCTTGCGTACAGGCCCGTACTATGTTGTTATTATATTTTCCGTCTGCTACACAACTTAGCCACAAATAAAGGCGATTGTGTCCTTGCGCTTTGATACGGCACGTCCCTACATGGTAGGCTACATGCTTGTACCCTGTAATTTAATCTACAGCCTTGTTCTATTTTTTCGTGTAAGCAAGTAAGACACGTTTCGATCTGGAGATAAACCTCGTACAACGGCATGTTTTCCAAACTGTACTAACATACCTAACATGTACTACATTTATCCAATGTAGTACATGTAGTAATACCAGCCCTTTAATTGCCAACGGCAAGGGCAACGGTATATCTATCTCTAATATGTAAAATAACTCTCTGCTTGTCAGCTTCAGTCTAAAGCATACGCGGGACGTGCACCCACTGACAACGGCGTACAGGCGCGTTTAACGGTACGCGTCAAACCTTTGGAGAGCTTAACGGCGCTCTCCGTGCCTTGTTACTGCTGGTTGCTTTCATGTGCGAGGTATTCACTTACACACTTTGCCACAGTGCGAATAGAATAAGATTTGATCTTAACAGCCACATAAGTAGATTTGTACTCGTCGGTTTCTTTTACCAACCATTTAGTACTTTTTTTATTCTCCAATGATTCGGCAGTAGTAAAACCAAATGCTTTATATTCGCTACCGTAAACCACATTCTCAGCGCACCAATCAGCCGTTTTAGCTTCAATTCCTTTTTCTTTGTCCGCATTGGTATCCTTATATACTTTAGAGTATAAAGCAAATTTAACAAAGGTATCACCCACTTTAGGTAACATTTGGCTACACACGGCTACCAGGCGTTTTTTATCCTTGGCGAGGGCTGCAACCTTTACGGCGTATTCTGCCGGTATTTCCAAAGCCTTGCAAATAGCCTTTAGATCAGCTCCATTAGCAAATAGAGCGTTGTACAGTTTAACAGCACCTACCAAATTTGCAGCATTTTCTTTGATAACGGCATTCTGTAGTTTGTTTGCATTTTTTTTCGTAATCATATCCCAATATATTTTAATTGTTAAACAAATGATATTCAAATTAATGACCCACAACACAGGCAATTACAGATACATATATAGTTAGCCCAACGGGTACACTATATAGGTTCACTATGTTAACTCGTAATCTCTCTCGATCACGACGCAAATATACGACATTTATAAATACTACAAATATATATGCTATCTTTTTTTTGTTAATTTGTATTAATTTCGATTATATTATCTGATTATCAGCAAGTTATAAAACGAACGAGAGCAGTGTTATACGCGTACATTAATATGTAGGATATATGTTTATTTAAGTGGCTTATAATCAATATGTTATAATAATACATTGATTATCAATAATTTAAATAAACTGTTGATAATCAGCGAGTTTATATGTTTGAGGTGAAAACGCGTTTCCGGTTTTCCAGCGAAGGGGGTGTGGGGGAGAAAACGCGTTTCGGGGGCGGGAGGTTCGTGATAGGTACCCCCTCTCTCCCATCGCACAAACCTATTTCTCATTTTATCATCATCACACCCCCTCTCTCCCATCGCACAAACCTATTTCTCATTTTATCATCATCACACCCCCTCTCCACGCAACACAAAAAAAATAGGATTGATAGAAACCAATCCTATTTAAAACACGACCTTATTAATTTATTGAATTGAAGTAAGTTTGTGGTTTTCAAGGAAGTCCTTAAATTGGTCGCTTGATACGTCTATAACGAATCCAGCAGCACCGGCATGTCCTCCACCACCGAATCTCTTACTTACCTCACAGCAATCCGCGCTGTCTTCTACGCATTCATAAAGAGAGAACCGGACTTTACCACCTGGCATGATACAAAATGGCATCAAGGCTTTAATTTTCCTACCGTCTAACCAGTCTGGTGTAAGAGAATCAAATACTTTAGAACTAAATTCGGTGGTATTCATCGCCACGACCTTAACCTCGTCTACGTAAGCTTCGAACGAGCACGCACTTACCTCTTGTTCGTTTTTGCCGGCCATGTAGTTAATTATAGCACGTCCTTCTTTAGCGAGATCATAGAAAATTAAATCCACCTCATTGTCCTTCATATTTTCTTTAAAATGGTCATACAAATACGACAATGCTATTAACACATTGAGTCTTATTTTTGATCTCAAGGCATACTGGACGGCTACTACCGTATCCCAGCCTAAACCGGATTCTTTATTCCACACATCGTAGTCTGACAGACACCTGACTATCGCCGGCACCTTCCCCATCAGCAGGTCCGAGGCCAGTGCGCACGCACCGGTACCGACTCTCCTCAACCCTGGAACTACGAACCCCCATGTCTTACTATCTTCGATAATTCCCTTATGGTGATCTATCCACATCAGGCTCTTTCCTTCATCAAGCCATTTCTTGAAAATCGTTTTAGAATCGGCTCCGAAAGACACGTCAAGAACATAAACAACATCTAAGTCACGCACCTTGCTGGTAACTTTCTTAACATCATCTTCATACGAATACGGGATATAAATAACATCCCTGTTTTTACTGTTTTCGTACATGGTTGCGATGGCTGCCGATACAACGCCATCTAAATCCGATTTATGATAGACTATCGCTGCTTTCTTTACTTTCATGATACAAACTTATATATTTGATACTACCGTCTTCTAATACCTCTATCTTTACAACATCACTATATGAATTGAAATTCTGATCTTTATCAATCCTTATATTCAGCACATCATCTACGGTTGCATTTTTTCCATCATCGGTTTCAATCTTATAAAAATCTTTTAAAGTGATTTTTATATTAAGACCAACACCATATGGATTTTCAAGGATATATATATAGCCATTATTTAAAATAACTATTCCTTCACTTGTATGTTCTTTGGACAATACATATTCTAAATCAAGATCTTTATCCAAAAATGTAGTAATATCCATATAGTTAATACCGGAATTATAGGCACATACCTTATCCGAATCAGAGAACTGACCTGGCAGACCACTGGCGTCCCCGACCATCAACGAACATCCCTTAAGTTGACTGAAGTTCATACCGCGCATTACCGTGTCTTTACACTTCATAAGAATATCATCAATCATGCCCGTGTTAGGCTTCCTCATCGGATTTTGTTCGTCATTTGAATAACACAACCTTTTTTCATACAAGACGCCTCTTATGCCTCTCTTTACCGCCAGATTATGTACGCACCTCAGTACGTATTCTATCTTAGCTTCAATATCAGCTCCAGAAACAAACCCAGCTTCTACTCCTCCTTGATTGCTTACGATAGCAAATACCTTAACACCGTTCTCCTGCATGAGGTCAAGAGCCTTATTCACCACATCCATCTTAATCCTCATATCTGTCAAGTCTGTAGCGAACGTATTCCCAGAAGCGGTTTCTATAAGCGTTCCATCAAAATCAAACAATAATATTCGTTTGGATTTTATATCAATATCTTGTACCATATCATTCTCCTTTCTCAAACTTACTTTTCTTAATCTCTCTCGGAACCAGGCAGAACACACCATCTTCGTCCTTAACCTTCACAATATCATAAACCGCATACTGATTATCACCGATATCCCAACCTAACGAAGACAGTACATCACGGAGGTAAATACGTCTATATTTCTCACCTTGTTTATTTAATAAAAACGATCTCTCGTCTTCTACCTTAGAAGGAGCTATATACAAATTAGAATCCAACACCCCTTTAAACTCAGCTCCTTCTTCCATACCAATAATAACCGCATCTTCGATACCCATCCATTCCAGGTTATCTACCGATATGGTCATAATCCGATCTTTGCTAATAGAAAGCTTTCTGATTTTAGCTTCTTTTGTCTTAGAACCTACATAGGTTTTACTGCTTAAAAAGTTTATCTTCATGATATAATGTTTTTAAATTGTATCGCAAATATACGTAATAATATTAACAATACAATTTAAAAACAATTAAAATATGATATTATAATACGGGTAATCTTTTGAATCGCCTTGGAGCCAATTCGGATATGGTTCCGTGGAAAGCAAGACGAGAACCGTAGCTCAAATCCATGTCCGACGCATTGTAAGCCGCATCCGTATACGCCACGCCGCCAGTCGGATACGAGCGGTAACCGGAGCGCGCCAAAACAAGGGAGCTGTCTGATGTCCGACTATAGTAATCTGAATAATGCGTGGAATCGCTACCGCCAACTTGTGTCGGCACCACATCAAAAAACGGACCATTTTCGGCTGCTATATTTATTATCCAACCGCTGAAAGTCTCGGCGTTCACATTGCGAGTCGAACCGTCCGGGTCGGTGATTTTCCAAACTCGGTTGTTTATTTCTACACCTTCAACCCATTCACAGATACCGCCAAAAACCCCTTCAAGTCCTAAGCCGCAAACGTACTTTGAACTTTCGTTTTTGGTATCCGCACCGCCGGTTGCGTTGCTGCTTCCCGTTGTTGTAGCCGGATTATTATTTGCGCCACCTGATCCTAATACAGATTGAATATTACGTGTTTTATACTTAGCATACAACATCATAGCAATTACACAATGTTGTTGAAAATCTATCATCTGATACCCGGTACCACGCGCTTTTGCGTAACTTCTGAAATCAGATAATGATACGTTCGTCGTAGGAGTAACATCACTCCAGCTATATAGTCTATTTGAAGACACATATCCTTTATATGCTCCAACAAGAGATTCCGGGACATGGATGTAAGTGCCATCGATATCATGATCAGCAAAATGATAAAGAAATTTATTATCATCCACCTTATACCATTTATACCAAAATTCTAAGAAAACGACCATCACATCACCTTCTTGTCCGGTAAGATCAGCCGGACTACCATCAAGATAGAAGTTACTGTCGTTATCATCTAATCTACATACAAAAACCTCTCCTCCTCCCATAGCGCTCTTGCAAAGAACTCTATAGAATCCACTGGTAATCAACCTATATAAAAAATCGAAGTCTTCGCTTATTGTTATATTAGCAGGATCTGATACAGATTTATCAAAAACTATAAAATTATCAGTAGGGAGACCGCCCCCCCCTATTTTGTTAAAAAATCTTCTTCTCATGATTGTCTTATATTTTAAGTCAAATATAGCTTTTAATTTATAAACATGAATAATATGATTCTCGTATAATAAATCTATCTTTGTCAAGATATTAATTAACTACAAAATTATTTATGTCATGGCAGAAATGAGAATAGGTTTTGTGACCTTCAATCCGGGATCAGGTGACGGTGATCAGGCGGTTACCGTATCAGGTGAAAAATACGAAGGTCGTGTACAGCGTACATTACAAGTAGAATTTAGTGCCGAATCTGGTGGAGTAAAGAAAAGTGCTACCATAAACCAAGCTCCGGTAGCTGAGTTCGTAAAAATAGATCCTACTGCATCTGTAGGGAAAGAAGGTGGTACTGTAACAATCAACGGTACAAGTAACTCAACTAAATTAACGTTCTCCTTAACTCCGGACGAGACTCATCCTCTGACGTTGGAAATACCTGCCTCCTATCAGGCGGCAGGCAAGGCTACCAACAACGGCGCTGTTATTGCCGACGACCCTGGTGCAACAGGGGGCTTTGCTTTCAGTATCGTATTCTCCGATATTGCTGCGAACACTGATGTAAACGATCTGGTAAATACTCTTAAGGCGACGGCCGCTGGTGGTCAGACAGCTAATACGGTTATTACCCAGACAGCAGGTGATCCGTTCTTGGAGATAGACAGGGAGGTAATTAACTTGGATGCAAACGGTACTCCTCAGACTATCAATGTTAATGCAAACATCAGGTGGACTATCACGCAAGCTGTTTCTAAGTTGGTAAGAAAAGTAATGAAGTGATGTGATTATTCACGTCTGTATTGCTTATAAAAAAACAAAAAGGGACGTCTATTTGGCGTCCCTTTTTTCTATGCATTGTATATAGTATTTATCTTTTTGCCTACTGACAAAAATCTTTTTGAAAATCATCTGTTTCCTGATATGGACTCTTTTCCCGTCATCTAATTCTCTCCAAATTTCATTAAAAATCGAATCTATTAACTCCATAACCTTCTTATCGGAAACGAGATTCTTTCTACCGGGGCTAACCCATCCATCATCAGTCATCTTACCGGCTATCCTATTAGCTATTCTACTTAATTCACGTGGGGTGCTCATTTCAATCTGTTTTTAAATATTCTACCTTTTTCACACTGAAGTATGCAGTCTCTCATGGGATGATCTTGTTCGTGATCGTCACACATCGGAAATTCTTTTCCATAGGGGAAAGCAATGTGCGGGCACTGCGCCCTGAACGCATCCCAGGCCGACCTCCTCACAGCCTCAGCTCCGGCACGCACGCCCTTCTCTCTTTCCTTGGCCGGGTCAGCATACACGTTTGAAATAGCTCTTTCCTTCCAATTGACATACTCCCATAGCTAAAGCAAATGGGATTCTTGGATGCAAACGTATGGAACCCCTGCATTTCTGCAACCGGAATTACCCATACTTTCCAATTCGGAAATGCCCTTCCGAAGTATATTACGGGCTGCAAGAATATCACGGTCGTTGACTGCACCGCACGACGGGCACACCCACGTGCGGTCGCGTAACGACAGTCCTTTATTAATGCAGCCACATTCACAAGTTTTGGAAGAAGGATACCATTTGTCAATCTTGTGTATCGTTACTCCATACTTTGAAGAAATATACATTAGTTTATCAATAAAAGAAGAATGACTGAGATCAGAAACTTTCTTTCCCCACAAACGTTTCATTCCTTCAATGTTTAGATCTTCAATAAAAATATAATCATATTGTTTACACAAATCATGAGCTAATTTCCATTGAAAGTCTGATCGAAGATTGTTTATTTTACGATACGCTTGTTGTAGTTCAAACAGTCTCCTTCTTCTATTGTTGGATCCTTTCTTTGCATTAGAAAGCCGTTTGTTTAGTTTTCTAATCTTGTTTTGATATTGTTTTAAGAATAATGGAGAATCGATTTTGCTACCATCGCTTTTAGTTAGATAAGTTTTCAGGCCAAAATCCAATCCGATAGATGCACCATCATGTGTCTTTCTATAGGAGTTTGTAGGATTGTGATCTGTAATTATAATCAAACTAAAACGGGAACAGGTTTCCCTAATTATTCTAATTTGTTTAACATTACCTTCATAAGGTCTACTATATGAGAATCTAAATCGTTTCTTTCCTTTGTTAATTGTTAGACAATTACCATTCAGGGTAAACCCGCCTTGTTTGAAAACAAAAGAGTTAAAACAATCAGCTCTTTTGAACTTAGGAGGTCGTTTAGCCAACTTCTTAAAGAAACGATTGTATGCTGAGTCTAACCTTTGAAGGATTTCTTGTACTGTTTGAGAATGAAGTAGATTTCTTTTAATCCTTTTGGAAAAATGCTTTTGCATCTTACCAACTGAGATATATTTCCCAAACAGTTTGTGGTATCTACGCTGTAGGGCTAAAGCATGATTCCGCACAAAACAACATTCGCGAAGCATCTTATCAAGATACTTCGTTTTCTTTGAATGATAGATGTTGTATTTGTATGAAATTATTTTTAACCACATTTATGATACAAATATAATAATAACTTTTTGGCATATATCAGAATCAATTATTAAAAAATACATATATGAATAAAAGAATCATTGATCCCCTGCTTAAAAGCAGGGGCTTTGTTAAAGATCGTAAAACTTATCCACCAGTTTCCTACCCACTACATCAAACTTCTGTCTATGAATCAAAGGTGCGACCTTAACGACGTTCTTCCTATTTTTACTGACATCGACATAAATCAGCCCGGCATAAGACGGAACTTCACTTACGTCAATCATATTAGGCGGACAGGCGTAGTAGAAATAGTTTGGAGGATAGCTTATGACACCACCTACCTTAATAATGCCGTCTTTAAGAACCTTATGTTTTTTATCCTTTTTGAAGTCGTTAAAGAAATCTTGTTTAGACATCTTGACCTCTACTTCATAAGCGTACAATGATCTTGTTATGGCCAGGAAGTCAGATTCCCAATCATATATATGAAGATTGTTAATAACATACATCGGATTACTTAACAGATCCCTATTAAGAATCTTAAACATTTGTTGCTCTGGGTAGTTCATTGTCTTACTTTTTTAGAGGCTTGTGGCGGAATCGAACCGCCCTACGAGATTTTGCAGATCCCTGACTAAACCACTCATCCAACAAGCCATGTAGCCCATGCCTGAATCGAACAGGCAACTTTTGATTAGGACTCAAAGGTTTTATCCATTAAACTAATGGGCCGTTTAATGTTTGCTATGTTCACACACCGCAAACACCGAGATAATTAACACTTTACACAAAATATGTACCGTTATCCAAGGAGGATTCGAACCTCCGCTAACAGAACCAAAATCTGTTGTGCTACCACTACACCATTGGACAGTGGTCCCGGAGGGATTTGAACCCACGATCTTGCGGTTATGAGCCGCCTGCTTTCACCACTAAGCTACAGGACCTTAAAAATATGCAGGAGCCTTCACAGACGCCTGCATATATCAGCTAAAATTTTCAACCAAATAATTTATCCTAAAAACTCTCTCAACGCAAAGTTGAGTACTAACCCATAATATGGCAAACATTAAAATATAAAAAGGATTAAAATACCTACTTCTTTTTTTTCTTCTTCTTTTTAGTGTCTTTTACTCGTTCAGCTTCGTTTTCGGGCTCCACAATATCACCGGCTTCTTCCTGAATCACATCCGTCTCAGGAACAACATCAGACTTCTCCGGTTCTGCCACATCCTTATCTGCCTCCTCATCTTTATCCAATTCCGGCTCAGCGACATCATTTTTGTCTTTACCGATTATACCTATCTGGTAGCCTCTTAATTCTATTTGCATTGATTTCAGCTTCGATTCTAACTCCTGTATTGCCTTGGCTCCAATAGAAACCTCATTTTCCAAATCTCCGATTCTGATCCTGGCTTCAATCAATGCATTTGATTTCTTTTTTAATTCAAATGAGATACTGTCTCTCTTTTCTTCCAAGTTACTGATTTTGTAATTAGCCTCATCAAGATCAGACTTAGCTTTGTCAAGATCAGCCTTGGCCGCATCAAGTTCTTCCGTTTTCTTCTTGACGCTTTTTATCAGCTTTTTCTGATTTTCCTTCAAGGCGTCAATCTTTTCCTTAGACTCAGAAAGATCTTTGCCAATAGATAAAATCTCTTTATCCTTTGAAGCAATATCTGACTTAAGTTCGGAAAGCCTTTCCTTGTAAAAATCAGCCTTATCCTGCATTTCCTCAATTTCTTTTGCAAGATTTTCGGATTTAATAGCTTTTTCCCTGTACATTGACAGCTTGCTGTCTGTGATGAATGTAAAACCTAACATGCTCATTTTCAAAATATTTAAACATTACTTAACTCCAGAACTACCAAGACCTTTTTCTCCACGTTCATTTCCGTCTTCTACCTCAATATCTGTCACCTCTTCCAATACCATTTTGTATTGTGGAACGATTTCCATCTGAGCTATTCGATCGTTTTTATGGATTACGGTCGGTTTTTTATTGATTTTAGTAAGATTAACCATATACTCTCCTTTGTAGGTAAATTCGCATTTACCGGGTGCGTTAGTAACTACCACTCCCTCGTCAAAAGAGAATCCTGATCTTCCTTCTACATTCGCACACCATCCTTCTGGGATATTCAACTTGAAGCCGGTTCCGATTCTAACAGAATAACCTTGATATAAGGTAATTGATTCAAAATCGGAAGGAGCATCTATTTCCACTCCCATGTCATTCACCATCTTCACCACTCTATATGCACGAATATCACAACATGCATCTCCATCATGTTTGTATTCAGGTACCACTACATCAGGATAAAGTTTCTTAATACCTACCTGCACAGTCTTCTGATAACCTGGAGTCAAATACGATTCAGGTATTTTATTAACGACCTTATCTTCTTTTTTATGTTTGTTGTTCTTTTCAGAAACAGTATCCTTCTTGCTATCTTCTTTTTCAGAAAGAAGTCTTTCAATATCTTCTAACTTGTCCATAATTATATTTTTATAGTACAATAAACAATACCTTCTTTTTTTATGTCCTTTGTTGATTCATAGCACTCACGAAAAGTACTTATGTCTGCATCATTAGGATCATCGACCCACTCATCTCCTTGCTTATATTTTTCTCTGGTTTCTGAGTAGATCATACATAATTTATCCCCATGCTTCGCCATAATCCTTTCTTCTGTCACTTTCCTACGAAGTTTAATAAGGGGAAATCTTGTAACTATTTCTACCATCATTCTACACAATCTTTAAAAGCCCAAGAGATGTTATTCTCCTGGGCTGATGTTTATATTAAAATGGAAGGTCATCTTCTTCCATAGGAGGGAAGTTCGGCATCTGTTCTTGCGGCTGTGGCTGCGTCTGATGCTGAGGCTTGGTGCTCCTTGTAGTAGGCGCCTGGGCAGGTGCAGCAGGCTGAGCCGGTGCCTGATACTGTGCTGGCTGTTGGTAATTCTGATACGGAATAGCACTCGGAACAGACTGAGGTTGTTGAACCTGTTGAGGCTCGGCCGGCTGCTGGGGATAAGTCTGAGGAGCTACCGGCTCTTGCTGAGTATTACTTCCTAAACCTAATTTAGCCATTATACCAGCTCTGATGTCTTTAATAGAATCATTGAACCTGTTTGAATATTCCTTAATCTTCTGATAAGTAAAGTTGTTTTGGGCTGAATAATCAAGGCTTTTATTACCATCAAACCCTGTAACCTCAACAGGATCAGGCCAGCCGTTTACGCCTTTTTTATAAAAACGTTCAACAAGCTGATCTTTTTCTCCGTCTACTCCGGCATATGCGATAATAAGTTCCGAAGATCCAAACTCATCATCTTTCTTCTTCTTAAAGACATTGAAATAAATTTCACGACTGAAATCGATGTTTTCGTAGTATTTTACGAAGCTCTTAACAAAGCCCTTGATATTTCCTTTTTGATTAACGAGAGGTATGGAAATACAATAGTTTTCATTAAGCTCGTAATCTTTTAATACGATAAGGAAATTAGTAACAGTATTTCCATTAGAGAAAGTACTTGACTTTAACCCGATGTAGTTGATGTACCCAACTACTCCATTATAATACTCTTTCCAATATCCTGCCGGCTGACCGCTATTAGGATTTATGTGCTGAACAAAACCTTCTTTTGGTTCGTTACTTTTTTCATACAAGTTACCATCTGAATTAATATACAAATAATAAGTTGTACCAAAACTTCTGTTTTCTCTAAAAGCCATATTATTAATTGTTTATAGATTATACAATGTTTGATTTAAGACGTATGTTGATTCGTATTTAGGATTGAACATCTTTATCATCTTATACTGATCAGACCAATCCATGACAGTATCTCCTTTTATAAGTGATTTTACGGAAGACAGTATATTTTCCTTACCGATAGAAAAATTAAAACACGGACCTTCGAGCGCATTCAAAGGCATTGATTCCATTATCTTTTTTCTATTTCCAAAATCCTCAGACATTACCGTTATGCCGTTTTCTTCATCTACCTTGACATTAACAACATTATCCACCAAAGTCATGGAATTAAGAACCGATATAAGTAAATCCCGGTCAAACTTAACTCTCGACGATTTTTCGAATTTGCTACATACGTATTCGTAGTTGGGATACTGTTGTTCTACGTTCATATCCGATATAATTACATTATCAAAGCATAAGAACGTCCTAACTCCATCTGTAGAAATACTGATCTCCGTATCTTTATCAGATAGAAAGCGGTACAAGATAGAAGCCGCAACCTCGCTTAGCATAATCGACCTTTCTTCTGATGCATTAGCATACTCTTTCCTGTTTATAAACAGACGGAACATATCAGTAGAAACAATGTCAATATAGTCCTTCTTCACATTAAGAAGAATCGAGCATATAGCTGGTCTAAATTCATCCGATCCAACAAACGCAAAAGATCTTTTCATAGACTGAATGAAAGACGAACTCATAACACGAATACCGTCACCTACAGGATAAAAGAAATCAGGGAAAGCCTTATCCTCAATCCAAGTAGAAGAAAAAGATCCTCTATCGTATTTAAAAACGATACTGTAATCATTTTTAATCTCTATCTCTATATCCTGGTTATGATTTTTAAAAAACGAAATAAGAGTCCCGGCATCTACTAAAAGAGAAAACTTCTGGTCACAAGAAATATCAGTATTCACATCGAAAATATCATCCGTATATGTTATACGTTCGTTCATGGCTTGTATCCGGATATGATCAAAATATAAAGTAATTTTTATATTCGATGTGACACAATCCTTTAGAACCTTATCAAACATCTTTGAAATGTTTGAAAGTTTCTCATTCATTAGTATGCCAGGAACTCTTACTTTCATTTTTTTAAAACTTACGATTATGACTATCTAACACTGCAAATGTATTATTTTAAAATCTAATTACGAATTAATTGGATTTAAAATGATTTAAAATAGATTAAATACTTCTTCTTGCTGCTTCTGCTATAAGCATCGCGTCAACTATACCGTCATGGGCCGTCTTACATCTTTCGTTTTTAACGAACGTATCTGTCGGCCACAGCCTTTTAGCGCAAGCCAATGACGTTTTCTTGGTATTTACCTTACTGGCTTCCATAACCTTATCAGAATGCGTCCAAACCAATTTCTGCCATGTTTTAGGGGCTATGAAATTAACGGAGCAACTTATGTCCGTAAATGCCATGCAAAGGGACAGGAACAGCCCATGTAGCTGGCCTTTGTTCTCCATGAGAGAGGCTGTAGAGGACGTGCTGACCCCGTATAGGGCGTGGACGTCCTCTATGACGAACACTACCCTATCAGGATTGTTTTCTACGATCGTATCTCGGCAAAAAACATATTCTTTAGTCAAGTCTACCGGTCCTGAAACTGATATTCTTGGAGTGGAGATTCTTGATATTAGTTTACTGTCCTGATCGATGCAGGCTATGGCTCCGTCTTTTCCCGGATCTGCTGCTATATATAGTATCATAATACACTAATTTAGATTCATATCGATTTTACCAATGCTGTCATCATTGTCAAAACCTCCATTGTCTGTAAGTTCGTAATCAATAGCCACAGCACCGTTACCAAGAATGTAAAATCCTTTAAACATCTTTCCTATCTCAATAGGATACACGACATTTACGTCCCTTCCAATATCCTCAAACGGCATAGCGATATCTTCTGTTTCAGCTTCTTTTTGTTTTGCTAATACCCCAACAGGTATATTTTCACCTTTTATAGATGCGTATGTAACCATATACAGAACATCATTATTAACAAACGCCCTATCACTACTTACCTTATCCAAGCTAACATATATAATATGTTTTATAAAACTATTGATATCCCCACATATGTTAATAGCTTCTACTTCTTTAGGAATAACGACTTCCACTTCTTCTGGTTTTATATTTTTCTTTTTCATTGCATTAACCTTTTCGTGTTTTGTTTTACTTCTTCAACAAGATCCCGATCTTTCATCATCTCTTGCTTAAGTTTCTCATTCTCCTTAATTCTTTTCACCCTATCGGCAAGAATCTTCTTATATTTCTTATCCGATATTTTAATAAACCAAGGACAGTTCCTTGATGGAATCCTTTTACATGGGTAATCAGTGAGACCGTTCGGTCCAAACTGCTCACATCTGTTACATTTTTCTTCTCCTGTCATTACATTATATTTTAGGAAAACATTCTTCAAGTTCTCTATAAGAACATTCTACGACAACAGAATCTCCTTTAGGGAGAAATACCAAGATAGAATCGATAGAAAAAACGCTATCTACTTTTCTTACAAGTTGGCCATGTTTGTAAGAAGACATGACCAACCTAATTCCATACGCATCTGAATAAGATCCTTTCCTACATGGAATTATGTTTTCAACAACATAATCAAAGCCTCCGATATTAACTTCATCTCCGGCATTGATTTCCATGATAGGAACCATCTTGACCCTTCTATCTATGCTTATTTTCATTTTGCTACTTCGAATTTGATTTGCTCCTTCGGTTCATAATTCCATACCTCAAAATCATCAGCTACAAAATCATAAAACCCTTTCCCTTCCATACGAGACGAGATAGTAACCTGCAGAACCGGGCCGAATAGGGATCGACGAAGGAGCTCGTTTGCCTGCTCTTCGTGCCGGTCATATACGTGCATATCTTGAATGAAGTGCGTAAAAATAGCCGGCCTTAACCCGGCGTCGTGAGCGAACATCATCATAAGTGCAGCGTACTGTGCTACATTCCATAGGCCGGCAACAATAGCATCCTGGCTGCGCTGGTAAAGCGTCATATACAACTCATCTCCTTTAACAGATAAATTGATCTGAAACGCACATTCTTGAAGAGGTTTTAGTCCATTGGTTTCAGGATCGAACATAGATGCTACTATTCTTCTTGATGAACGATCATTCTTTAGTGACCAAAGGATGAAGTCTGTTTGGTTAAGAAAACCGTAAAGACCATCATGGATATCTGTCATACCATCTGGAGCTTTTCCTGTTCCCATATAAACATGTCTGTTCACCATATCTCCATAACATCCTTCGATCTTTCCATTATTATCAGCCCACTGATCCCATATATGAAGACCAAGATCTTTAATATCTACCGATCTTTTTTGAAAAATCCATAAAATTTCCTTTATGGCATTTTTTAGATTAGTGGGTCTAAGTGAACCAAGAGGAAATTCCCGACGAAGATCGTACTGGTTGCATACTTGCAGGATACGCTTCACCTTGACGCCTGTCCCATCACAGTAGACCGGTCGCTTTACCTCTTCCCACGGCTGGCTCATTATAAGAGCCAAATTGTCTTGAAATATTTTATCTACTCTTGACATATTTATATTTTTTATAAATTAAACTCTGCAAAATCTATTTCAGATCCGGTTGACAAATTAATCATTGACTTCTCAATTTCTTCCATTGGAACCGGTTTCACAATACCTCCATTACCAAGAGTCCTTTTATAGAAGTTTATCACCACCTGATCGCTGGTTTTTACCGTCTTAGGAATAGGTTGACGAAGATATAATCCATCAAGAGACTTTACTCTTGAAAGAGCCGTATATAGCTGTCCTGTTTCAAAAGAATTAGATACGTCCATCATAGCCGCATCCAATGTCAGGCCTTGGGCTTTATGAATCGTGATAGAATAACCTATTTTTATAGGATACTGAATAATAGCTCCTACTACTTCAGATTCTATCTTATATCCGTTTCTTACGTATTTTACTTTCTCAAACGAACATGGTGTTATAACAACCTTAGTATGCTCATCATCTTTCGGTTTATCAAGGACTACTTCAATCTCCCCCTTTTTTATAGATAATACAGTACCAAGAGAGCCATTGAAGTACTCTCCTCCGTTTCTTGTTATCATAACTCTTGATCCTTCTTTCAAGAAAAGAGTTTTTTCAACCGGAGCATCTTTAGGATAATCACCGTTTATAACAGCTTCTAATTTTCTTAAAGAGCCTGGTAACGATGATATTCTCATTTCGTTAATAGCCGTAGCTTTTGAGTTGGTAGTTACAATCTCAACATATCCTTGATTATTATCAGACTGAATACATCTGCTGTTTATTGTATCAAATACATCATCGTCCATCTGCCCTTCACGCACCTTATTAAGGACACTAATAAACTTCTCATCTTTCTGACGATATATTTTTTCAAAAGAAACCATTTCCATACCAGAAGCCATTAGAGACTTGGAACTAAAGAAATAAGATGTATCGTATATTTCTCTAAAAAAATCCTCTTTAATAACAGGAGGAAGCTGAAATAAATCACCTACCATAATAAGTTTCACTCCGCCAAACGGATCCTTGTCTCCTCTTGCATGACGAAGTATATCAGCTACGTTGTCAAGAAGATCAGGGCGAACCATAGAAATCTCGTCTATGATAAGATACTTTATATTCTGTAAAATCTTTTCCGAACCTCCGTTGAATTTATATTCGCAGTTATCCATAAACGCACCTTTTCGTATTTCAGGTATATACGGCTGCATTCCTATTCTAAAAAATGAATGAATGGTTTGACCACCTGCATTAACAGCAGCAATACCTGTAGGAGCAACAATAACCGCATTTTTTAATGCCGGTACGATACGCTTGATGAAAAAACTTTTTCCTGTTCCAGCCCTACCGGTTATAAACAGCGGTTTTGGTGACTTACAAATAGACTTAATAGCCTTTCCATGGGCGACATTACCTTCGGACATAACTGAACGAAGAACGCACTCCATGATTTTTTTGTCGTAACTTATAGCCATCTTTTTTTTCTGATTTTGTTCTACAAAACAAAAGTATGAAAATAAAATAAAACTTAAAATATAAAATGAATTAATTAGGATTAAAAAGAAATAATAAGTTGGATAAGTGGTTTTGAATCAGACAGTAATATGGTTTCGTATAGATATGGTTATGGCATAGTGGTGGCTAACGGGTGTTTACGTCGATGTTCTACGAGATTATCGTTTTTCGGCTCTGTTGGCGGCCACTAATAACAGACCCTCTCTCAAGTACCAAACATTATAATGATGAATACTGAGATGAAGGATAAAGATAGGTATCATTATAGAATGATAGTTCTTCAAATGGTATATCCTTGAATACGGATTCACCATCTAATTCTTTATCATTATCTACTGTTATACTAATATTAGGTAATGATTGGATAGATATATCCATATTCTCTATCTTTTCCTTAAACTGTTCTGCCTTAACATACGTATAGATGTCTTCGCTTACCGATCCCACCGCTTTAGCCATCTCGCCGGCGAACTCAGCATACATATCCCGTACCTCATTAAAACCTGCCTTTTTGTCAGGAGCGGTATTGTTATAGGTTTTCATTCTCCTACTTACCCTACCGCAGACCCCGGCAACGGACGTCCCCACCTCAGCACAGCAGGCTTCCGCATCAGCCATGCCTGCCTTTACTGTGGCTACCTTCTCCTTGCTCCATCCACTAACCTTGTCGTATGATTGTTTAAGACAGTTTAAGAACATGTCCATTCTGCGCTTCTTATCTTCTGCTATGATAGCGCGATAGTACTTTCTTACAATCTGGTTTTGTGTACTTCGCTCATATCCGTCCCAGAAGTCTTTATGCGCTTCTTTAGCCATAACAGAAGCCAATGACCTTGCTTCTTCTTCTTTTGTCTTTTTACGATCTATGCCAAGAATTTCGCCATCTTCGGAAACAACTTCTTCTGCGTTTAGGAAACGTAGGATATGAGTATTGTCTTTTAAGAAGAAATTGAAATCGTCTTTCTTATTCACTTTTTCTTTTTCTCCTTTCTCTATATCCTTCTCTCCAAAATACCATCTGTTTGTTGCTCCTTTTTTATACAAGGTCCAGGTATTTGCTATTTGCCAGAAAACGGCTCCGTGCCTATATACCGGAATCAGCTTACCTATTGGGTAGTTATGTTCGTTTGCTTCAATGTAAGCACGAGGATTATCTACGTATGTTATAAATTGTATGTTTTCGAACCTTTTTACGAGCTTGTCTTTTATCGCCATACCGACAATCTCTTTCGCTTTTGTTAGTCCTACATTCAAATACAAGGCAATTGTTTTATTACTTATCGTCGAATCAATTAATCCATAATACGAGTGGCTTCCGTCTACGACATCCGCCTGAGAGTTTGTCTCTCCACTGTTCAGTACAGACTCATTGTTTCTGACTAAATTAACAAACATCGCCTCTCTTATCCTGTCAAGGACTTTTTCATGGTTTGTTATTTCATTTTTCTTTATCTTAATTAAAATCCTATTCTTTGGAAGATTCACTTTACCACATCCGAGAGTAAGTTGTACGCCATTAACACGATACCTTCTTGCAACGAACGTACTATCCGTCATACGGAACAGTTCGTTAAACATCGGATGTCCTGTCATGTTCTTGAACTTCGAATACCCGATACCAAGCTTATGAAGAAGATCTTTCTGGTTTTTGAATCTTATTCTCGAATCCCGGCGGGAGATTTTTATCATACAGTATAAAGCATACAATTCCATGAACAGCGAATCATCTGACCACTGTTCCAAAAGTCTGAGACTTATGTTAATATTTCTACCTAATTGCAGCTTCATAATCTTTGACATACTCCCATCGCTAAAGCAAATGGGATTCTTGGATACAAACGCAAGAAACCCAGATATTGCTATCGCTGGAATTACTCTTGCTCTCCAATTCGGAAATGCCCTTCCGAAGTATATTTATTAAAAAAAAATACATAAATGATCAAAATAATCATTGATACCATGCTTAAAAGCAGGGGCTTTACGGAATATCGTAACAAAAGAATCGGATGGATTTTTGAGGATATCCATCCGATTCATGTCTTTTTCGTTCGGAAAATCCCAAAACCCCGTTACAGATTCGAGAAGCAAACAATGAAAGACGATTAATATTTTTTTTATCATTCATTACTTATTTCCTAAACCTGTAACGCACAGCAAATATAGAAACAAATAATGAATATCAAATAACAAAATCTTATTTTTTTAATGCTACAGTGCAAATATCGGGACAAATCCTGAATCCATTGTCATAAAATACGTTAATTTTAAATTTATAAATCCTTAATCCTTATCTTTGTATCAAAACGATAATCTTATGAAAGAAAGTGATAATAAAGATGTTGGTAATAGGGCTTATAGGCTTTTAGTACCTTATTCCAATACGGTAGATATGGCTAAGAAGATACTTCTGTTTTATAACGGATACCTAATGGCTTCCGGCAATGAGAAGAATGTCATAGATGCGAGGCACTTAAATCTTCTTGCCTATTATTTTGTGTTTGGATATTCGTATGAGACGAAGAAGAAGTTTTCTCATTGTTTCAGTACCGATCTTCAATATGTATCGGTTTTGGATACGGAGATGAAGAAACGTGGTATTTTGATCGACCGTGAAGGGAATTACAGGACCAGGTGTTTGTGCCCGGATATAGAGAACATGCGCCGTCTTTTTGTATTGGAGGGTTCAAGAGATCAATGTGCGTTGGTTCCTTTATTTTACAGAAAGAAAACTTTTGAAGCCGATGCCGAAGAATGATTTCCCTATATCATTTGAGTCACATATTATAGATGATGTGATGGATAAGACCGGGGGCGTTTACGACCGAAACCAAATACGTGACGTTTTCAGAGCCAGTATTTCTTATGCCAATAACTTATGTACGTACACAGATAACGTGTCTGTATCGTTCCCGTATGTGGGTGATATGGTTTGTAATCTTCATGAGATGGAGAGGCGCAAACACAATCTTGAGCGTCTTAAATCCAAGGTAGAAAAATTATCTAAGTATCAGGAAAAAGAACTTCAGTGCCTTGATATTAAGATAAGGATGATAAAGGATGCTTATGACTCAGGTGAGATAAAAGGTGGGGATATGTTGATAAAACACAACAAATTATCTATCTTTAAATCTCGTAAGGGTCATAGTTTTAGTGAAATACAAAATATTCAAGAACAGGAATTTAACAGATAAGTCATGAAAAAAATTTTGCAAGCGGAAGTTATATACGATGCTTTTATGGATACGATATTAAAAAAACTTCCAAGAAAAAAAGAAGATTATCCTGATTGGTACAAGGAACGTCTTGAAAAGTGTGAAGGATGTAAATTCAATACCAAGAACGTCCCTAACTCTATGCTTCCTCTTTCTTTGTACGTAAGCAAGAAAATAGGTAAAAATCGTTGTTCGGTATGTACGTGCTTCATCAAGCAGAAGGCCTGGAGCAAGACAGAGGAGTGTGCGCTTGGGGAGGGGCTTCCCCGTCCTTCGTGGATGGATCGTCAGTATTCTATTGATTTTTATGATGAGAAGTCAAGATGGAACAGATTAGAGCTTATTACAATGGATTCTGATGAGTTTAATGTTATTTCTACAGATGACAAGCAATATAACATTGACCTATCTAAAGACGGTAAATCATTTGAAATTATTTTCGAACCGGTAGAAAAAGGGAACAGTATAAGGTTTTCATTCGTTCTTGAGTCGAAGCATGATATGAAGATAACAGCATCAGAGACATCTTGTGGTTGTACGTCATCTAATTTGAATATCATAGACTCCCGTCACTTTAAGTTCAATATAGAGATACATACAGCAGGATTTGGAATAGGAAGATTTGTAAAGCACATGACTGTTCACTATCAAAAAGATGGGTCTCGAAAAGAGGAAAAAATTCCGTTTAATTTTGAAGGTACTATAATTCAAAAAAGTTAAGTTATGGGCGGATGTGGTAAAGCAAGGCATTTACAATGCGAAGATAAAAGGAAGTCCTTATTTTCTATGTTGCAGGCATCTTGTGACGATCTCCCCGATTATTCTGCCGGGGACATTCTCTATGCCGTACTTAGATCTTTTGCAAAGAAAAGAGGATTGTCTGTTTCTTTTTTAAGGACGTTGACAGACAGCGAGCTTTTTGAAGTGGCTGATTATAATTTATCAATAGAGTTGATGGACGTTATTATTCATGATAAAAAGGTTCTTGATAATGAAGAAGATTGATTTTGATTCAGATATAAAGCATCTTATTTCTTATTACAACCATCTACTGTCTGCGCAAGACAAGGTGGGAGAGGAGATGGAAGATCTAACTAAGGATATTATTAGGAAGAAGGATGAGGAAGACAACATAGAGTTGGAAGACTTTATTGATTTGGAGGAAAAGTCGTTTATGACCAACTTGTATCAACAAGAGATGCTGAAAGTATCTTCTTCTATAAAGGCAGTTTACAGGTTATCTATTAACGCCGGTCATGATCTTAACATAGATGATGACAGCAAGAAGATTCTTGACAGGATAGTAAACGACGGAGAATCGGATTTTATTATGTACGTTGATAATAATACTGATTCTGTTATGTTCAAGGAAGAATCTATTGAGGAAGGAATAAAAAACATGTGTAAGTATCGTGTTGATCCATCTTCTCTTGAAGACAGGTTTAATATGCTTAAGTCTCAGTATGAGGCTTTTTTAAAAATGGTGAACAATGAAGGTAAGAAAGCCGACTAACGATGATGTCTCTTACGTAGATCGGAAACTTCTTGTGCTAAGGGATCAGATAGATAAGGCTGAACGTTATCTATCTGAAAACCCTTGGGATAAAATAGAAGATTCCGATAAGAGGGAGAAAGAATTTAGGTTTCAAAAGAGCTTGTCTGATAGCTTAATGCAATGGACTGAATCTTATATTAAGATGTGTGGGATAATGGATGTCTATAATCAGCTTGAGGCTGCCAAAAATAAGAAAAGCCTAAAAGGAGGACAAATAGTATCAGGTATTCAGTCTTTTGTTAAGAATGAGGCTAAGAGCAAGCTCGATAAGTAGTTTTGTCATGAATTTTGATAGCAAAGAACTTTATATAAATATGGGTAACGATATCCCGTTATGGAATGACCTTTATTCTTATGAAGAGCAAGACGATGATGTCAAGCAATTCTGGGAGAATGAGGCTATGAAACTCCTTAACGGTGTTACCATAAATGGTGTATTTATCCATCCTTGGCTATACTGGCATATCAATTTCTGGAAGATGATGATTGACGTAGGAGATGATCGTATTCCTGGAAATTCTCAGCTTCGTGATAATGAATGGATGTTTGCCGAATTTCTAAAGCAGGCTGAAGAAGAGAATAAAGGAATATTCATGTTCGGGTGCCGTCGTTTTGGAAAAGCCCTTCTTGACTCTGAGATACTTTATCTTGAGGACCGGGAAAAGATGATAGGAAATATCGTTGTAGGGGATAAGATATATGACGATAAAGGTAATTTGGTAGAAGTCGCAGGTGTCTATCCTCAAGGAAAAGTAACTACCTACAGAGTCGTATTCGAAGACGGTCGTAACGTTATTTGCTGCGGTAATCATCAATGGCGTGTCAATCATGGAGGAAAATGGCATGTTAGGAGTCTTAGAGCCATAGCCGGATTGGATTATAAGAGTATGTCTATTCCAGTAGGTGAGGCCCTGAACTACCCTACGGCAAAGCTGCCGGTTCCGCCGTCGGCCTACGCCTCGATGCTGGCGGCTTATCTCGGTGGCTATGGAGGGGATATGTTTTTTGATAAATACGTTTGTAAGAAGTTTTTAAGATCGTCCATAGATCAAAAGAAAGATTTTATAGAAAACTTCATTCGTTCTTTCAGAAACGTAGTAACCGGAGAAGAAGAGCTTACGTTGTCTCATATTGACATGGATGTCATAAATTTTGTACAACGTATGTTTTGGGCTTCAGGTTGGTATGCTAAATTGGAGGGAAATAAACTTATACTATCAAGGAATCGTAAGGAATTAAAAATAAGATCCATATCAATATACGGAAAGGAGCATGCCACTTGTATAACCGTTGATAATGACTCTCATTTATTTTTGACCACCAATTACATCGTTACTCATAATACGGCCATAATGAGCTCGTTTTTGGCTCGTAATGCTACAATGACATACAATTTGACGCATAATGTTATTGGGTCAAGCAAGGAGGACCTTATGAGTCTTGGTGAGTATCTTGAGTTTGGTCTTGATAATATACATCCTTATCTAAGAATAAATAGAACAGGTAATGATTGGTTTAAAGAGGTTATTATGGGTACTAAAACGGTGAATAACATTCGTGATGTTCATGCTCGTATTCGTATTACCAATATTGATAGCGGTAAAGCTGGTGCTTCTCTTAAGACCGCATCTGGAACACCATATACGTCTATTTATGATGAGGTAGGTAAATTCCCGTTCTTAGCAGCATACTTACAGGGTCGTCCTGCCCATATGATGCACGGTCGAATGAGGGGGATGATGATATGTTCTGGATGTTGTTGTGCTGGAACCATAGTATATAAATCAAATGGTGAGCCATGCAGAATAGAAGATTTGAAGCAAGATGATGGAATAGTAGGATTCGATAATGTATCATCAAAAGCTGTAAGTCAAGACATAACATGGATGAAACCTCCTGCCGAGAAAGAGTGTTATAGAATAACAACAAAAAGAGGAAGGGTGCTTGAATGCAGCGGGGATCACCCTATTTTAACTGTTATAAGTAAAAGAAGTGGTGAATTTAGGTATTTTGGATCTGATTTCAGAAGGGCTGATTCTCTTAGGGTTGGACGTAAAATATGTGTATCAGATGGTGTGGATATATGGGGAGATAAAAAAATGTTCGATCCATACCTTGTTGGCATTCTAATAGGGGATGGAAGCTATGGTTTTGATAAGACTCCTGTCGTGTCTACCAGTGATAATGAGGTGTATGATTATATACGATCTAAATATGAATGTTGTATAGAGAAACAGTATAAGACTAAGGACGGAAAAGACTATAGGGAAATAAGAATAAAAGGTATATGCCATGAGTTAAGGGAACTTGGTATATATGGTCAGACTAAAAAAAACAAAACACTTCCTTTAAATATACATTCATATAGGAGAGAGGATGTTATTATGATGATTAGGGGGTATTTTGATGCTGATGCTACTTTTTATTCTAATAACAATAATAGGGATCATCGTATAAGTTTAGAATCTTGTAATAGGCATCTTCTTGAAGAAGTAAAGGATGTTCTTTTTAAATTTGGAATACATAGTACTATTTCTTATAGCCCATCTAAAAATCCAGCAGATAGATCAATTATTCTTGATTCATATGTATGTAATATATTGGATAAATTATCCATGCTTAAATATTGTGATATAATTGGAACAGATATAGGGTATAGAGGAGAGAAACTTGACTCTATAAGGAAATTCAGTTCTAATTTTAGCACATTTGGATCTTTTAGATCAAAGTATATAGATGGAGTGATAATAGAAAGGATAGATAAGATAGACTATATAGGAATTAAGCCTGTTTACAACCTCACTGCATCAGATACTCACACTTATATAGCAAATGGTATTATAACTCATAACACTGGCGGTAACGTTGAAAAGTCTCAAGATGCTCAAAAAGTGATGAATAACCCTGCTGAATACGGGTTTATTGTCATGAATTATGATCTGCTTAATAAACGTTGTTTAAAACCAACTTGGCGTATTAGTCAATCCGGTTGTTTTGTTCCTGCTCAGATGTCTCATGCTTATGATAAGGAAACAACAACCTTAGATAAGTACCTTGGAATAGAGAAAGCTACAGGTCTTAAGAAAATAGACATTCAGGTATCAAAATTTGATGATAATACTAAGAAGATAAAATCACGTCTTGATGAACTTGTCAAAAAGGATAGAGCTTTATACGTCCAGGAACGAATGGCATTCCCTTTGTCTATAGATGATTGTTTCCTTAATACGAATGTAAATAGGTTTCCTGTTGAGGACGCCCTGAAGCATAAGAATAGACTTTTGGAAGAAGGAAGACCAGGAAAAACAGTAGATATATATCAGACTGACGGAATGAGGATGGGTTACCATTTTAGTGATAAACAGCTTGTTGATTATCCGTTCCAAGGTGGAAACATAGATGCTCCTATTGTTATATACGAAGACCCACCAGAAGATGGAGGTGTTTTTGATTTCACATATGTGAGTGGATGTTTGCTTCCAGGGGAGAAGGTATTAACAGATAAAGGATGGAAATGTGTCGAAGATGTAAAATATGAAGATAGACTTGTAAATAAAGATGGGGAATATGTTTCTATTTATAAAAGACTATTATATAATAAGATAGATGAAGACGTATATGATGTTAAAATGTATAATGGAGTTTCAATAACACGTTTTACAAAAGAGCATCCATTATACGTTAGTGACAATAAACTTAAAAATGGTAAAATAATATGTGAGGATTTATTTAGCTTTGATTTTGTTAAAGTAGCTGATGTAAAGAGTGGAATGTGGATTAAATATCCGAATGTTTACAGAAAGGAGATATATCCTTGTAAAGAATTATTCCCTTATGTAATGTCTGATGATTTATGGTATTTAATAGGAGCTTGGATAGGTAATGGATATTCAAGGATAGACAAATATCATGTAGGTATATATATAAGTACTCATAAAAATAATGATAAGTTTATAAAGAAGATAGATGATATATGTAAATCCTGTTTTGGTAAATATACTAATAAAAGATTCAGGGATAATAGTTGTGAGATATTTTGCGGTGTAAAGGAGTTTGCAATATGGATGGATTCTACATTTGGGAAATATGCTAATGGAAAATTTATACCGGAATGGGTCAAGTATATACCTCATGAATATAAGGCCTCTTTTTTGTGTGGATATCTTGATACGGATGGTTGTTGTTATGCCGTTAATGGTAAGAAATTATATACTATCGAATACACAAGTTGTAATTTAAAATTATTAGAGAGTGTACAAGATATTTTGTTTTCAATAGGAATAGTTTCTAACATAAAAATTAACAAAAATGATAGATCTGATGTCATTCAAGGTCATTTTAAGAAAAGTAATTGTTTGTATTATTTATCTTTTGGCACAAATGGTATATTGAAATTACTATCATTTTGTATAAATAGTGTTAAGCTTGATGGCATTGTTATTCCGGATAAAATAATCAAGGCTAAGAAAAAGGGTTGTTTTATAAGCAATGATGGTGATTATATTTATATAAGGATTAAAAGTATAGAGAAGAGATTGTATTCTGGTCCTGTGTATAATTTCGATTGTGATACGCATACTTATTTGTGTCATCACATAACTACCCATAATTGCGACCCCTATAAATCTGACAAGGCTGATACTGATTCTGTTGGTTCGTTTTATGTACTTAAAAGATATGTAAAAATCAACGATCCGTTCGCTTATTGTATAGTAGCATCATACGCATCACGTCCTCCATCTTCCGATGATTTTTGTCGGAATTGTGAAATACTTCAAGAAGCGTATGGAGCCAAGTGTCTTATGGAGAATGCCGACCGAATGTATGAACTGTATCTTACGAGACGAAATAAGCAGCTTATGTTGCTGGAAGATGGCGAACGTCTTGCCGGTAAGATTATCCGTGCCGGCGCCCGTCAGAACAACAAGCTCGGTTTGGCTCCTACGGTTCCCAATCAGCGTATGCTTTTCAATACCGTTATTCAATATTGTTGGGAGGATGTTGTTGTTGGGTATGATGATGATGGTAATGAAATAACACAGAAGGGTATTTACCGTATCCCTGATATAGAACTTCTTGATGAGATCATAGCCTTCGGCCCTGGGGTCAACACCGACCGTATCATAGCCTTCGGCCACGCTCTTCTTCTGGCTAAGTATTATGATGATATGGGTTACATGCCTGAAAGTACGACTCAGAAGGAGAATCAAAAGAAGAGAGAGCGCAAGAAGATAGAACAGGTCAAAGGATTTACGGTAAGAAGACATAACCCTTACAAAATGGGGTGACGAAAACAAATTCCTTATCTTTGTGAAAAATAGGATAATAGGATGGAATATTTCAATAGAGATCAGGCTTTTCCGGCCAGAGGAGTATTTTCAGGGTTGCCGGTACAGGCTATACCTACCAAGAGAAAAACCAAGGAGTGGTTTAAAGCCACTATGGATTCTCTTGAATTGATTGGTTTGAAGCAGCTTGATGAGAACCAAAAGTTCAAGGATTTTTATAGGATGATGGAAGGCAAGCTGTCATTTATGGAGCTGAAAGATGTAATTCCTTATCTTAAGGATGTTCAGTCTATAAGGGACAACGTAAACATTCCATCATTCTTACGTCATTATGATATAATAGGTACGATCGTAAACGCTTTTGTAGGGTGGTTGGGTAATCTTTCTGACAAGTATAATGTAGTTGGATTGGACGAATCTGAAGTGAATCAGTATTCTGCCACGAAGGAGAATCTTCTTCATAATTACATTAGAGAGGAATTGGACAGAAGGGTTAGGCAAGAGTTATTGAATAGAGGATTGGATCCGGATTATAATAATTTTGCCAGCGAAGAAGAAAAGCAGGCTTATGCTCAGCAGATACAAGAAGTGAAAGCATCTATGACCCCTCCTGAGATAGAGAATTTCATGAATACAAAATGGAAGACTGCCGAGGTTATATGGGGTTCTCATACGCTTGAGGCGGACAGGGGGCGTTTTTACATGGATGAGATAGACACCGAGAATTTCATTGACTATCTTCTTACCGGTCGTTGCTTTAGAAATTATCATGTAGGATACGATTATTATAAGCCGGAGAGGTGGTCTCCGTTGAATACGTTTTACTCTAAGACATTAGATAGCAAGTATCCGCAGTACGGTGATTATATTGGTCGTGTTCATTATTATACTGCCAATGATATTATAGTAAGGTGGGGGCATCTTCTTACGGCAAAAGACAAGCAAAAGCTTATAGGAGGTGCTGATAATTTCAATGGCACTTATCATAATGGTGATAATGGAAGCTATGTGAGTTTATCCAAATCGGCGAGTGTAGGGATGTTATATCAGAATAAGGTAATACCTTGGAAAGGATATAATGATTATGCTTCTATAAAAGCTTATGAGGATTATTACGGTATTCCAGCCGGCACATATACCGGATACGATAGTAATGGCAACGAATATCACAGAACCAGATTCATGCCAAATTTAGAGCATGGTAATTACTATAACCGTGCCCAGAGTTTAAGCGACGAACATGTTCGTAGTGATTTGTATCAGGTAACTGAATCATATTGGGTATCCCCGGCTCAGGTGTATGTAATTACCTACCAAACTGAAACCGGATTAGTAACTACCGAAATGGTAACCGACGAGCTTCTTCAAGACTTTTTACAGGAAAATGGTATTAAGAAAATTACCAGGACCATGAGTAAGGGAATGGAGAACCCGGAGATTAATACCTATTTCGTAGATTACGTTCCACAGGTGAGGTACGGAGTTAAGATCAGCGGCGGTGCTCTCGCTCAGGACAACCTGTATCTGGATGGAGAACCTATCGATCACCAGATAAAAGGGGATAGCAACATCTATGACTTTGTTCTACCCGTTGCCGGATATATCGGTACTTCTATGGCTAACAGGATTCAGCCGTATCAAATATTTTATAATTTCTCCATAAATCAGATAAACAATATTCTTGAAAAGGAGATCGGTAAATTCTTCTTAGGGGATATAAATCTGGTTCCAAGTGAATACAAGGATTTGGGTGAAGATGTGGCTGATATATGGGCTAATCTTCTTGATGTAGCTAAGTCTGTAGGTGCTCTGACATTAGATACCTCATCTCAAAACACGAAAGGCGGTGTTCCTTTCAACCAGTTCGCCGTCTATGATTTGTCGCAGACAGAGCAGCTTAAAACAAGAATGGAGCTTGCTGAATGGTCAAGGATGAAGTGTTTTGAAATGGTTGGCATCACGCCTCAAGTAATTAACGGCCCCAACAGGTATGAGACTGCCACCGGAGTCCAGCAGGGCGTTACGGCATCTATGTTACAAACACAGATATACTTTGATAACTTCGGTTATTTCAAGAAACGGGCTCTCGATCTTCATCTGGCCGTTGCTCAACAATGCCAGGAAGAAGGAAAGGATATTTCTGTAATGTACACAAAAAGTGACCTTACCAGAGCGTTTTTATCTATAGGAACTGACGGTCTTAGCCTAAGGCATCTTGGTGTTCAAGCTTTATCCAACTCGAAGAAAAGGGATGAGCTTGAAAAGTTCAAGACCTTTATGTTGCAGCTAAATACGGCCGGAGGCGATATTTACGATCTTGCATCTATCTTCACATCAGATTCTATGGTAGAGCTTATACAGAATGCAAGGAATACTCGCGCATACAACGAGCGTCAGATGCAGCAGCAACAACAGAATCAGATGCAGCTTAACCAGCAACAGATACAAGCTGAAGCTGCTGAGAAGGATAAGCAACGTCAGCATGAACTTGCTTTGGAAGACAAGAAAGGTCAATACAGGATACTTCAAGAGAAGATACAGGCGGCAGGCAGGGCGGCAGACGCCAAGAGCGACGCCACCTCCCTCAACTTCCTGGCCTCTGTTTCAGATCAGACCGTAAGGCAAGCTGATATAGAAAGCAAGGAAAGGATAGAGGATAAGAAGCTCGAAAACGATTCCAAACTTCATGATGATGAAATGAGAATGAAAATGGAAGAGTTAAAATTAAAATCCAAAGAACTTGCCCAACGAGCGAGGGAAGACGCCACCAAAAGGTATGTAGCCGGAATCAATAAAAATTAAGGATTAAATATCCCCAAATTTCATTAGAAAATCTCTAATAAAATTTGGGGATATTTAATTTTTAGTGAAGATTAAACACTTGTAAGTTTTTTATCTGAAATATAGGTATTTAAATATTTTTGCAGTATGGGAAAATTAGAAAAAAATGGAATAGTAGAATTGGACGATATTTTTAGTATCGGTCCGGTTGATGATGTTTATAATAGGGAAGAAGATATTCTGCCTATTAATGGTAATGAACCGGCTAAAAAAGATGAGAAGCCTGTAGAAGAAGGTTCTCAAATTAAAGAAGAGCTGGTTGTTGATCCTACTCCTGATCCTAAAGAGGATAAAAAAGGAGAAGAGAATGTAGTTGATGTTAATCAGGATCAGGTAGAGGTTCCGGTTGTCAATTACAGAAAAGTATTGGATGCCCTTTCTTCAAGGGGAATCATTCCCGATTTGAAAGATGTGGTATTTAGCGGTGAAAACGGCGAAGAGATTACTATTAATGATCTTGATTTTAGTAAAGAAGATTCATTGTGTGACATATTATCCACAGTCCTTGAAAGCCAGAAAGAGGATATTGTTAAGGATAAGATAGATGTTACTTCTGTTTCTGATATTACTAAGAAGCTTATTCAGGCTGATAAGGCCGGAGCTAATATCGTTGATATTCTTAAGCAATATGATACGAATGTCGCTCCTATAGAAAAGCTTGACATTGAAAACAAAGCAGATCAGATAAAGATCGTTCGCCATTATGTTGATCTTCTTGGGTTGCCTAAAGATGAAGCTGATGAGTTTTTCAAAGGCATTATCAATAAAGGAGAAGAGTATGTTGAAGCAAAGGCTATAAAGTACAAGGCTGAGCTTGATAAGAGAATGGATGATATTATCCAGCAACGTACTAAAGAGGCTGCCGAAAAGAAGGCGAAGGATGCAGAAGATTTTAGAAGGTATAAGAAAGACCTTAAGTCTTCTATCCAGGCAAAGTATCAGCTAAATGACACTATGGTATCTAAAGCTCTTGATTTTGCCCTAAAACCTTCTGAATCGAATCCCGGAATTACCAAAGCATTTAATAGGGTAAGGGAGATGATGATGAATCCGGAAGAAGCACCAGATTTGATTATGTTTCTTATGAACCCAGGAGAGTTCATAAAACAGAAGTCGAATCAAGCTGTAGTTGATGAGAAAAAGAAAATTTATAAGCTCATCAGCCATACAAATAAAGACAAGAGGGTGGCTCCGGTAGATGATAAAGGTGATCAAGTTCAAGGTGTGAAGTTCGATGAAATCAGTATAGATTAAAAATTAAAACATTTTTTCGTTCATGGCTAATGTACTTTTAACAAAAAATTTCCCGGCCACCATGAATGGTGACACGGTGATTGGATATACCGACGCTAAAGTCGTTAAGCAAAGTATCGTAGAACACGATCTTAGCTCTTTAGAAGATTGGTACTACGAAGATCCGGATAAGAACCATCTGGGTATGCTTGAGTTGTTTTCTAACATTACAAACTATCCTCTACCTATGTATATGGGTATGATCAAACAGGATGCTACTATTACCGTAAATGGTATCAATGGTTCATTCCGTTATGATCTTCCGGTATCAGAAACGTATGAGGTGGTTACAGTAGAAGATACGTCTTTGAAATATGCAAAACCCGGTATTGATGAAAGCTTCTTTGAAATTGTGTTGAATGCACAATTTAAACAAGGAGATGTTATTACTTACGATGTGATTAATGGTTGCCAGGCTCTTATCTCTACAGAGCGTCCTCCGAAACAAGAAGGTGAAAACTGGAGATACTGGTGTAAGTTGTGGGGCCGTTCTCGTGCTAAATACTTCCCGAAAGACATGCTTCGTGCCGGTATTAAATACTGGAAGGTGACAAACGTTCTTGGTGAGTTCTCTACTCAGTTCTCTGGCGTAGGAGGTGCTTCTAAGGCCGGTTCTATGACTTGTGAATTTACGCTTGGTGGACATCGTGGTGTTGAAGGTGAAACGACTATGTACGCCGGTATTAAGTCTTTGGCTTATGCAGACGAACGTACACAGAATTTCATCGACAAGGCTTACCAGAAAGTTCGTCAGCTTTCTGAAATCAGAGGAGGTGATGCAAGTTATGCTATCATCGGTTCTCGTCTTGGTGACGGAAGCATTGATATGCGTACAGCACGTGTAGCTAATACGGTGTCTTTGTTCTGCTTGGCTGAATTGGCTAAGATGGAAGCATACGAACTTATGTTCATGCGCGGAGGTAGAGTCAAGGGTCATAATGGTGTTTTGATGAAAAACGAAGGCCTGTATCACCAACTGCGTCGTGGTTTCGTTATTTCTTACGCTCGTCCGGGTGGTATCAAGCGTGAACACTTCCTGGCTGCTGCTGACTATATTTTCCGTGGTCGTAGCGATATGCCGATTGAAAATCGTGTAATGAAATTCAAGGTAGGTGCTATGGCTTACAAGAATATCGTTGAGATCTTCCGTGATGAGTTCTTCTCTCAATTAGGTGCCTTGGCTCCGCTTATGGGTACAGAACGTATCATCAATAACCCGGTAACAGGATCAAACGATGCTCTTGAATTAGGAACTGTAAAGATTAAGGGCGTTACTATTCCGGGTATTGGTAAGGTCATTGTAGAACACGAACCTTCTTTAGATTACGTTGATATGGTAGATAGAAGCCAGTTGGTAGACGGTATGACCCCTATCACATCATATTCATGTATTATGGAAGATTTGACCGCTCCTGAATACTCTAACGCATTCGCCGGCATTCCTGCTTCAGCCGAAGCTCGTATTGGTAATATCAACAGCAACGTATTCTACGTTAAGCCTGATATCGGTTCTATGTGGTGGGGTTACGAACAAGGTAGATGGTCATCCAGAGTATCGGCTCAAGAAATTGTATCCAGCCATCCTCGTATGTCAGAACAATTCTGGTGCCACTCTGTATCGGCTTGTTGGGTAAAAGATACCAGCCGGTTCGTAACAATTGAATTGTTACCAAGCTCTTTGTAATCATAACTTTTAATATTAACTTGCGGTCGGCTTTAAAACCGGCCGCAAATTTTGTTTTCATAGGATATATAAAAAGATGGGAAAAAAGATTTTTGAAGAAAGCCATGAGTCTAAGAAACTGCTGGCTACCGTAGGAGGAATGAAGATATATTCCGACTCTATTTATGTTATAACAGGTAAGATGGATGAAGAAGCTCCTTCCGGATATCAGGAAAGAGGCATTTCCAAGACTCCTTTCCCTGGGAACAAGACAGTGTCTTGTTGTGGATGGGATAAGGATCTTAGGGTGTATGATACCGGTTTCTTTATCAATTCAGCATGTTATAAAGGTTACTCACTTGAAGACAAGAAGAATGAAATGGATATGCGTATTAAGAATATTCGGTATCCGTTTGAAGAAACTGTCAATGAGGACCTGGACCAAAAGAACTTCGATTTCTGGGATTCTTACAGAATTGACTTGTATGATGGTCGTTTGTTCTACACTAATGACGTTCGTGATTTATTTGAGCTGTATATAGCTATTTTATCCAAGTCTCTTACTCCTAAAGAGGAAGACGGTAATCCGATGTATGTCGAATCTTATTATTGTGTAGAAGACAAGACTACGGCCGTAGATATCAGGAAACAACGTCAGATTGACAAGGCTGATATTTTATACGAGTTCATGAACAAACTGAAAGGGTCAGAGGCTGAAAGGAAAAGTATCTATGATCTGCTTTTGTATCTTGACATCATATATAGCGTAGAGCTTGATCAGAGCATGGTTCAATACATATTCACTAATTGGATTGATGCCAAGAATACGAACGTTGATATGTATAAAGAAGCAAGCTCAAGGTTCTTATCTGACGACGAATCTTCTGAGGGAATGCAGGTGATCAAATTCCATCGTATGATCAGGGAAATGATCGAAGGGCTGGCTGTCACCGTCAACACCGACGGACTGTATCTGAATGGCGAGCTCCTGGGCGCCGACGCCATCTCTGCATCTATGGCTCTTGCTTCCAATAAGTCAATGTTAGAAACCAAGTCACGTGTTCTGGAAGCGTATAACGCTTTAAAGAACAAGCATAAAAAAATAGAAGGCGCTAAGTCTGACAAGAAGAAAAAGGAAGATGAGAAAGGTTTCGATGTTGATCAATACGCTGATAAAAAAGAATAATTTATGAGAATCGTTGATTGTTATCTCCGGGCCTTACAGAAGGCTGAAGAAAACATGACCAACGGTGGTATAAAACTCGACAAGGCACGTTTTGTTCAGCTTTTTAATGACGAACAAAACCGCCTTGTTCGTTATATCCTTGATAAGAAAAACGAAGAGGATATACGTTATATACAAAAGTTGGTTGTGTACTCAAAAGAACTTGATAAAAAAGAAGATAAAGATAATCCGGAAAGCACTTTGTTTTCATTGCCTTCTGATTTCTTTTCTTTTTCAAACATATCAGGCGTATTTACCGAAGGCGAATGCACGGTTACTGATTTTACCATGTGGGAGGCTAAGAACGAAAACCCGCATGAGCTTCTTGCCGACTTTTTTAACAAACCTGATTTTGATTTTAGGGAAACATTTTACACTATAGGAGAAGATTCGGTAAGGGTGTATAAGTCTGGTTTTGATGTAGACACCGTTTATCTTACGTATTACCGTTATCCGAAGGAAGTTGACATCGAAGGATATATTAAATCCGATGGTTCTAATTCAACTGATATAGATCCTGAATTAGATGACAAATTAATCGGTATTATTCTTAACATGATTGAAAAGCAATTTGCTTTGAATGAAAGCGAATACGGACGTTATCAAATAGATTCAAACAACGTCCAATCTCCTTTGTAACAAATAAGAGGCACATCCTAAATTAAACATTATCAAAAAGCATTAAGAATTAATTAATTCCTAATGCTTTTTGTTGCTTATATGACTATCGCTATTTTTGAGACAGATAACAGAATACTAATTTTTAAAATATTATAAGGCTATGGCTATCCATAAACCGTATGACAGACACATTATCTGTCCTCCACACGCTAAGTTGGCGGACGTAGATTCTTTGTTGCTTCAAGAAGGTCAGATCGCTATCTATGATTTGGATGGTGAGCAGACTAAAGATGGTTTGAAGGCGTTGAAAGATTTGAAAGGATATCGTAAGGACGAACAACGTTTCCAGATCAGGATCGGACGTAATGAGATGGTGAACGATCGTGTATCTGATGATAAATCATTCTCTACACCTACGTTTGCTATTGACGAAATCATAGAAGTGTATGCTTCTGCTCCGAAGAGCAAAGAAATTAAAGTAGATGAGGTTATTTTCGGTTACAACGGAATTGACGACAATACCGCTATTACAGCAAGAAAAGGCGATCGTATTCCTATCCATATTAAGCTGACAGGACGTTTGTTCGAGCTTCGTGGTTATCCGATGGGTGAGGTAAATATCGATGATTACATCATTTTCGAAAACTGTCCGGGTCGTGAGGATATGTGTTCAGAATGTGATCCTTGTGAAGATGTTGATATTTTGGCCGCTATCTTGAAAACAATCGAACGTATCAAGAATCAGCCGATTGCAGGTGGTGGAAAGGTAGGTGATTTTGTAGAAATCCATCCTATCCATTCTTGCAATGAACTGGAAAAAGCTCCGGTGGAAACCGACATGAATTTCTATTGCATGGAAATGTGTGATACCGGTGATGCTTATGCCCTGGCTCAGCTTAAGGCTGCTTATCCCGGTTTGGATATTAAGAGAGTAGGACGTCATCTTTCTACATCCAAATATCAGGTGATGAAAGAAGGCGGTAAGCCTGCTGATTATACTCAAAAACTGTCTTCTATTATGAAAGGCTGTGAAGAGTGCCCTGACGGATATACTAAGGTAGACGGCGGTTTGATTTATGCCGTAACGTTAGAGGATGATGGTGTTGATCAGTCTACTGTAGTAGAAAGCATTAAGAATGCCGTTAGTAGCACTGCCGAGAAAACAGCAGCCCAAGATGGCGGCGTAGGTATGTACACTGTGGCCGTAAGCAAGAAACTGACGAAGGCTGATATCGATGCATTTGTAGAAACTAATCCGACTGCAACAGTAACGTTCGTTGCTAAAACAGCAGATATGTGTAGCAATCCTGCTGTTACTACTGTTAGCTGGGAAGCATGTGGTTCTTGTAAGATTTCGAAAGAAGCTTATGAAATCACGTTGCCGGATGATGAATGTGGTAACAGTGCTAAAGAAGAATTGCAGGCAGCATTCCCGTATCTGACAATCGAAGATTACGGTACACCTGGTGGATGTCAACACAAATTCAAAACAACGGTCGTTACTAACATGGTTTGCGACGAATGCGATAAAATTTTCAAAGACTTCTTCGTATCGAAAGCTCCCGAATCTTATCGTGGACGTAACTGGAAACGTTTGGGTGCCGTAGCAGGAGATCAGTCTATTATTGCAGATCCGATTCCTAAGAACTGCAAATGCGGTATCTTGTTCCGTGGTATTGACTACATGATTTCTCCGTCTGACTGTTTGATTGACCGTCTGACATTCCAGGAAGGATCTGTTCGTATTGCTGTAAATGGTGGTTATCCGGATGAACAGCGCGAGGCTATAAGCACGTACTTCAACCCGATCCACACCGAATACAAACAGCACTGGGCTCCGCGTACTCATCTCGGCGCTGAATTGCTGGATAAGGAACGCGAACAACGTATGTTCTTCGACTTCCGTAAGACTCACCAAGAACTTATGGAACGGATGTTTACCAACGAAGAAACCCGCTTAGACCTGTTGGCTCCGTATGCTGATTATTCAGTAACGTTGAAGCCGGCACGTTACTCTAACGGCTTCGGTAGGGTAATTGATGATCATATTACAGTACACTTCCATGTACCGTATGGCGCTCACGAAGGTATTCAAGACCTTATGGACTTGTTAGCTGCTTCGGCAAATATCAAGCCCTGCAAGATTTGATTTTCCTTTTTTCTATATATCCCAAGGGGGGAGGAGGCCGGTCCTCCACCCCCCTTTTTGTAATAAAACAATTTGAAATAAGTTAGTTTCATATGAACGGCGTGGATTCTTTAGTCGGTGCCTTAGGTAGGGGCATTGATAAAATAACCAACATAGTTGGAAAATGGGGTTCCTCCCAACCGGTAGATGACAGCAAATCCGGTATAAAAATAGGGGACAAAATCTACCAAGTGGTTGTGTCCTTAAATGGCTGTTATTGGTATCTTGACGAAGAAGGTAAGAAGCATCCTGTTTCTAGTATTCCGGCCACAACCGAATGGGAGTGGATTAACATAGCTGAGAAAGTTATCAAAGATTTCAAAACCTGTTACCGTACACCTGGTGGAAAGGTTGAAGTATGGAGTTGGTATCTTCTTAACGATCAGATGGATGTTCTTAAAGAAACCCATAGAATTACCGACAGTACCGACATGGATAATCCGGTAGGTAAAGTTCTTACTAAAATACCGGACGAATGGGTTATGATCGACTGCGATCTTCCTGATATGACAGAACGCGACATTACGTTCGTCAACAGATGTTATAAGACTCCGGATGGTAAGGTTGAAATAGAAGGATTGGAAGCCATAGATGATAAGATAAATATCAGGGAGTCTATTTATACCGTTATTCAGTCGACTGACGATAATTTCCCTGCCGGCCATGTTTTTAAACTAATTCCAGAGAATTGGGTTCGAATGGTTTGTGACTTTCCTGACATGACAGAACGAGACGTAACTTACGTTCTTGAATGTTACACTACTAAAAAAGGAAAAGTGCAAGTAGAAGGTTTGGTAGCCATAGATAACATCCTTGGAGCCAGGGAAGAGGTTTATACCGTTCTTCAGTCAACCGATCCTGATATTAAGGTAGGAACCGTGCTGGATTCCATTCCCGAAGATTGGGTGAGGATGGTCTGTGATTTTCCTGACATGACGGACCGGGAAATTGTTGAAGTGGACGAATGTTATAAGACTGATGGTGGTAAGGTTAATATAAAAGGTTATCAATCTATTGATGCCGTTCTTGGTGTAAGGGAACAGTATTATTATATTGTTAAGACAACGGACGACGCCTATCCTCAGTGGACGAGAATAGATAAGATACCTAACGAATGGACGAAAACCGAATGCGATTTTCCTGATCTTACGGAAAGACATATTATGTCCGTAGATGAATGTTATACTACTCCTGGTGGTAAAATACATCTTGGTGGATACAGGTCGGTAGATAGCATAATAGGTGTCCGGGACGAGTATCTTATTGTCTTAGAAACTACCGACCCTGATATACAAAGAGGCGCCACATTCAGCAAAATACAAGAAGGATGGCAGCGTATTGTTTGTGATTTCCCTGATGCTACTACATCCGATACAGAAATAGTAGAAAACTGTTATAAGACGGGAAAGGGTAAGGTTCAGATCCGAACATACATAACAATGGACGGATACGGAAATACAAGGGAATTGAGACATATGGTTCTTAAAACAACCGACCCTGATTACAATATCGGATCCAATATCGATCAGATACCGGTAGGGTGGTTAAGTATCGAGTGTGATTTTGCGTCTGCTACACAGCGCCATATAAGACAGGTCAAAAACTGCTACGTTTCTGATGCAGGGAGCATCTACGTTGAGGGAGAAATCGTTTACGACAATGACCTTGACGTGGACAAGATGGCGCTGACGGTCATGGAAAGCACTGACCCGGCGATAGCCGTAGGGACGGAGCTGGCTGCCATTCCCTCTGGCTACGTGAGAATAGTTTGTAGATGTAATTGTTGCAACCACTAAATCTTATTGTCATGAGCTGTAACGAATATTTTTTAGTAACACTGGAGTCTAAATCGACTCCAGTTCGTCATAAATACACGAATTTAACAGACGAATGGTATGGTCCTGATGGCGTTAAGTACGAAGATCCTGATACGATAGCCAAAATCGAAGAACAAGCTACAGATAAGAATCGTATAGGAGATAACACCTTATATCGTAAACTTATTGAAATACATTCTCAAGGAGAGTCAATAAAATCGGACATCGGAGACATAGGTCAGGTATTAGATTACATAAATGGGGAGGAAGTGTAATGGGAACCATATCAGATAAGTTAATGAGGATCATAAATACCAAAGAGGACATAAGGCAAGCCCTTATATCCAAAGGGTATAATGTACCTACTTCCATACCTTTTAAAGAGTATGCGGAAATGATATTAGACCTGCCATGTAAAGCAGATCCCTTCCCGGACATAGAAGGTATCGTAGCCAGATATTCCGCTTCTGGTATCACCAATGAACAGATGGCTGCCAATCCCGTATGGGTTGATAAGACGGGTAACGGACACGATCTACAGTTGAAAAGCTTCTCTTGGAAGAGAATGTCAGGGGTTGGGGGATATGTTCAGGATTTTAATGATTTTAGAAATAATGCTACTGTAGATAAAATAAGAATTGATGAGCAGGGTAGCAATTCTATTAAAGTAACCATTTTAACTACAGGAATTGGTAATGCTATTTATATACCAAAGAATATTTACCAATTTAATAAATCTTATTTCATAAAAATATCAAGTGAAGGATACGATGAAGGTGATATGGCTTTATCATTTTATGCGCCTTCTACATCAACAGCAACAACAGTAACGGTATCATTAAACCCTAATGGCATCACTGAAATTCCTGCAATAAAAGAAGATGATTTTTTAGCTGTTTATCTTGCTGTTGGGGGTAAAGTGGGATCAATTACCATCGAACAACTTCCCCTCTACCCTGGCTTTATCCTCGGTGACGGAGTAGACGACCTTGCGGTTACAGAGAAGGAGCTTAACTTCGAGGATACCTATACGGTGTACACAGCGTTTATTCCGTTTCAGAATAACCCTACAAAGAATATGATGGTGGCTGGAAAAGATATAAAAGATTTTTACATGAATTATAGTTCTCTCAATGCACTTTCGTATTATTCTGGGAATAAATCTGTAGTAATAAATTTATCCAATGGATTTAATCTTCTTTGCTGTAAAAGAGATGCTGATAATATGACAATAAAAAATTTGATAACAGGTGATTCAGTTACAGCAACAGCAAATGAATTTATAAATAATCCTGGCTTGTATTACTTATGGAGAGTGGCCAATGGTTATTCTTATGCCAGATTAGCCATCGCCGGTCAAACAATCTGTAATGGATATTTCTCTACCGATGAAGACGATGAAAAGGTTTTTAATTGGTATAAGAGGCAATATCCCTGGCTCTTCCCCGACCAGGCATGGACAGTCACCGGCAAAACCAACGAGGACAAAGATCGTGCTACTATTGCTAACATTACGGGCAATGGTAATGATCTTGTACTGTCGAATTTTGGGTTTGCAGAAGGGAGTGGGTATGGGTTGTACAATATACAAAAATTTACTAATTGGAATCATGTTGCAGATAGAGGCGATATAGTAAAAAATGGATATTCTGTTACTATAACAAATTCGAAAATAACCGGTTCTTCTACAAATTATAATACAGATATTTTATATAGTTATAATAGTTCGTCAACAACAATAATATTTAAAGTCACGGGGTTAGTTGATGGTCAAAAAATATTTTTGGGTAGAAAAAGTGTAACAGATGCATATGTGATTGATAAAGATGGCATATATCGTAGTGATTATAATATTCCACAAGAAGGTGGTAAAGTGATAGTTGGAATAGGTACTGTTGGGTTTACTGGTGAATGCAATATTACCATTGAGCAAATCCCCGAATACGAAGGATACCTGGTTACTGATGGGGTGGATGATAAAGCGGTTAGTAAACAGTTTAAATTTGGCGAAAACTTTACTGTTATATTAGATTTTAAATTCCCCGTTAAAAAGATATCTTATTGTGGTTTTGATTTATCATCAAAGGTTAGAATCCAAAATCTTCAAGGTAGTGGTGTGTATGTCGTATTAAAGGGAAATAAAACCTTGATACCATCAAATGTAGTGAGAGCCGTAACTTCAGAGGGTAAAGTATATGATGAAAATTGGAATGAATACAATATTGTGCCTGGCAATATATCATCAAATTATACAATGGTAAATTTAGGCTTTGATGGAAGTAATCAATTTGCTGAGTCGGCAACTAAATTAGCTGGAATTTATAGTAGTGCTTTATCCAAAGACGACTGTATCAAAGCATACAACTATTTACAAACCCTAAAATCAAAGTAATATGAAATTTATTATCATACCAAAAAAAGTATATGATTCCGTATCTGAAGAAAAGAGACGTGAATTAGGAATAGACAGCCCAAGAGCGAGCGTAGACGGTTCTAAAGTTATTTTACATGTAGATCATTATGACCTTCTATTTAAGTCTTTAGACATGCAGGCTGATGACGAGCCTCAATACCCGTATCCGGTATATGACAGCCCTTCTTCTGAGTTTGAATCTGTTCTTTCATCTAAAGAATGGGTGTCTGATGTTAATGACGAGCGTCTTTGATCTTGTTATGGTTGGGATAATTGCCATATTTGTAAAAAGTTGAATAATTAAAGCGTGTGGTAGCGTTATCTACCATATAATCATCATGTTTCAAATAATAATCGGATGCGTTTTGGCTAATATCCTTACGATGGCAATCATCGGTTTAGCCCTGTATTTAGTGTATCGTAAAAACGAAGACCGTTTAAAGGCTTTGGATTCTAAGATTGATCAGAAGGTTGAGGACGTAAAAAACAAGGTTGGCGCGGTGATGGACATCGTAGACCAGATCAAGAAATTGTTGGATAAAATTAACAAGAAATAAAAAAAATGGCAGAAGTAGGTTATAACAGTAAATTCGAAGGTCGGGAGGTTGATTCCAGACTTGAGAATGTGGTGCAGGCTGCTCCTGGAACAGGTTCGGAGTCGGGCAAGGGAGGCCTCATCCCGGCTCCCCCTGCTGGAAGTCAAGACGGTAGCAAGACTCTTCTTAGTAACATGACATGGGGAGATCATGTAACAAAACAGTACATAGATGATGCTGTTTCGGCAGCAGGGTGGAAGAAACAGATTGTTAGCAAACTTCCTACTGTTGAAGAGGCGAAGGATAATGTCATGTATCTTGTAAAAGATGATGTGGCATCTACAGAAACCAAAAACGTGTATAATGAATATATTTTGGTTACTGAAGAAAGTGGTGGTAAGGTGCTTGAATCGCTTGGTATGGTAAGTACCGGAGTAGATTCGACTTATCTTGATCTATCTATGTTTTCAGGTAATTCAGGAACACTTGATGAAACTTCGTTTGGGAAGGTACTGGATGCTTACAATAATAAAATTACGTTAGGAAAGTTAGAGGGTAATTACTATTCTTTGGATTATTTTTTAAAGGGTGGGGATTTTGAAGGTGTTTTTGAATTAAAGATTGTACTTGTTTCATTTTCAGATACCAATACTGGAGAAGGCGTATCTGAATCTGATATAGAGATTCAGGTAGGAACATATACTGTTACTCAAGATAAGGCTTATAAGGTATTGAACAATATGGTTACGTTGTCTAATACCATGATGTCTTATCTGAGGTTTATGTCTAAGGCTCCCAGGGTTGTTACGACATTAGCTAATCTTCCTAAAGACACTCATAATATCATAGCCAACGTAGCTTCTGCTACGAATCTGTCTATGACCGTATCTTCTGAGTATGTTGGGAGGGAATGGCAGGTGCGGGTCAACAACACCACCGGCAATGACATTACGCAGCCGCTTCCTACTTCTGGCCAGTTCCAGAGCATGTCAGGCGATAGCGTAATAGTACCTAAAAACAGTTTTATAGAATTAAGTATCTGGTATATCAATGATAAGTTGGTTATCAGAGTAGGTGAACAAGCTTAATAGAAAGGATAGAGTATGCTTTATGTAAATAAGAATATAAAAGGTTTTTACTGGGAAGGATACGAGTTGGACTCCTCTTCTTACGAAGTAGGGTATTCTTACCAAGATTTCTTAGATGGTAAATGGGTTCAACTTGACTCCGATCAAGAAAAATTCCATCAAGACAATCCTGATGCGAGTGTGAAAGAAGTTATTGCTATGCAGCTTGACCCGGAGCCTCCTGGACCAACTGAAGAGGAGTTGCTTGCCAAGGCTAAGGATAAGAAAGTTTCTGAGGCCAGGGAATATGCTTATTCTGATGCCGTTCGTTCTTATAGTTTGGATGGTAAACAGATATGGTATAATAGCAGCATGAGACAGAAGGTTAAAAACGATATTGATGTAGCAAAAGGAAGCGGGATATACACCGTATCCGTAGCAGATTCAGAATACGAGCTTGATATTGCTAATACGGCAATGAATGAAATGCATGTATATGAATCTGAGTGCAACGATCGTACTGCTGCCATAGAAAAGGAAATAACTTCTAAAACCGACAGGAGTGAAGTTGAGTCTATGAAAGTGAATGAAGGTTATCCTGAGAAGTTGGTAAGGACAAAGGATCAGATCATAGAAAAAAATAAGATCCTTGAAGCCAATGATCCGGAGAAGGCTACAGCTATGTACATGAGGGCGATGATCAACACGCCGGCTATGCTGGAAAACACCGACCAGAATCTTGCTCTTAAGATAAAGGGATTGTACCCTATCTGGGACAAGGATGGAGTTTACGGCGACAAAGGTCTTCCTATGGGCACGGCTGTTGTAAAAGGGCAGCGTTTCCGTAGCAAAAACAAACCTTCGGATTTGGATTGGACTCTGTTTGAAGTAAGGCAAAATCACAATCTCCAAGCCGACTGGGTTCCTGGTCAGGGAGGTGGAACTGAAAGCCTGTATATGGTTGTTCAGGAAAAGCATTCAGGTACGATAGACGATCCTATTCCTTGGGTATATAATTCTATTTTAGAGAATGGAAAGTATTACATTGACAAAGAAATTAAGTATCTTTGCATAAGAGATTCAGGCATCCCTTTGGCTTACGAGAACCTTTCTGATCTTGTATCAGCCGGATATGTGAGGGCTGTTTAGGTCGTAATTTGTTGTTAATGTTATGGATAACCCCTGTATATTTATTTATGCAGGGGTTTTTCTTTAATCCAAACTCTGCTTATTTTAATATTTGGTAAGGTTCTGATTATCTTTGTGAAAAAGGTTAAGTTATGGAAAGAAAAGATATTATAAAAGAATTGAGTCAGTATTTTAGTATTGTTGAATTAGTTGGTCCTAAAGAATACGGTAGAGATAAAGATCTTTGTTGGAGGTATTTAAGAACTGAATTGCTTCACACGATACTGGTTTTAAGGAAAGACATTTTGAAAACTTCGATGACGGTCAATACATGGAAGTCAGGTGGAAGGTTTGATGAGCGTGGGTTTAGGAACAATATCTCGGATATAGTAAAATCAAAGACCGTATCAGGGTCGTTGTATATCAGTCCTCATATGCTTGGAGCAGCCATCGATTTCGATGCCAAGGGCATGACGGCAGAAGAGACAAGGAATAAAATAATTCAGTCGCAGGATTTACTTCCTTGTCCCATTAGATTAGAATCAGGTACCAATTGGGTCCATATTGACGTATATGACTCTCTTGGAAGTAGCAAGAAAGTAACTATGTTCTAATATGGCTTATCGTTTTGTAGGAAGGATGAATTTAGAAAGTTTCTGGGCTTTTCTCATTTCCGGATTATCAGCGTTGTGGATGAATTTCCAGGAGATTCACCACCTTATATATTCTATATTGTTTATATTAGCTATAAATCTTTTGTTAGCTACTATAAAAAGTATCAAACACTGCTATATCCGAAGAAAGAGAAAGAGGCCTTTTAAGATATTGACATGCATAAGCGAAATGGGAGTTTTGAAAATTCTTCTTGAGTTCGCGGCCTGCTCTTTCGGGTTGTTCACCATATCCGGAATGGATCTTATTATGTCTATGGGAGGGCATAAATCCCCAGAGTTTATAGACATGCTTCTTCAGTGGATTACGATATTCGCCTTAATATTATACGGTGGAATGGCATTCAAACGCCTCGGCGACCTTGCACCTGATTTGATGATAGTAAAAGGCGTTAAGTATTTCTTTAGTAAAGTAAGTTGGTGGCAAAAAGTTCCATTCGGAGAAGAGCTTAAAGAAGGTATTAACAACGGTGATATACAAGAACTTTTAGCTGAAGATAAGGAGGGTAAGAAATGTGTTTGCAAAAAATGAGGGTCAGTCATGTGTTAGGAGTTCTTCTACTGTGTTTTATATCTTTCTTATTCGGTAAAACATGCAAGAAGAAAGAAATAATACACGATATAGAAATAGATACGGTAATAGATACCATTATCCAACCTGTTCCTGTTCCTCAGTATATAGTTGACGTAGGGGAGGTAGAAATACCTTTCCCTATGGATGCTATAGTTAAAAAAGATACGATAAAAGACACTGTTTATATCAATATCCCAATACAGAGAAAAACGTATCAGACGGATGATTATAGAGCGGTAATAAGTGGATACCGACCAAATTTAGATACGATGACAATCTACCACAAAAGAGAAATAATATACGAAAAAAGTAGACGGTGGGGATTAGGAATCACCGCCGGATACGGATTGTCTAAAGATGGTTTTTCTCCTTGTTTGAGTATGGGTGTATTTTATAGAATATGGTGAGAAGCCACTGATGTAAGACGGACAAAGCCTGTCTTACGCCTATCCTGAAGTTCTATCCTACAACGGCAACCCCTACCCTGCAACCTACCCGCCTGCCTCGTGCTGCGGCCTGAAGGGACCTGCTCTGCTGCCTGGGCTGTCCTGCGCCATGACACACTACAGCCTCGCCTACCTGCCCTGCCCGCTTATCCACTGGCTACTTCATGGTTTTAAATAAAAGTTCATTCATACCTCACTCGCTTCGCTCGATTCGGCATAAATTCAATAAAGAATTAAATCAATATTTCTACGTTCCCTCATATCGCTCCCTACGGTCACGATATTCGTTCACTTAAAGGATTAAACAATAAGCCAAACAATATATAGGGCAATACGTTCCTTCACCTCACTCCCTTCGGTCGATTCGGTTTCAGTCACTCCATATTATGAGGAATAAAGAATAAGGTCTTAAAAGTTAAAATAATATGAATAACTGATAATTAATTAAAACAAGATGAATAATAATTCAGGGAATGAATAATAAAATCAGGAACGATAAAATCGGGACTGTTTTTATTCAAGATAACTTGGTCCACCCTGATGCTCAGTGTGTTACAGGATGATCGCTATTTGGTGCCGTTTTTGTCGTAATGCGATTAAGTACAAAAAAAAGACCTGTCCCTTATTTTCTCAAACCAAGGACAGGCTAAAAGCTTTTAGTAAAATTTGGAGCCAATAAACAATTTTGTTACATTTGCTCCAAAAGACAAATATATGGCGAATATACTCCAAATATCAGACGGGCGCAAGCTTCACGACAGACTTCTTAAGAAAGAGTCGGTCTCACCTTTAGAGGTTATACGCAATGAGTATAACCATTTTAGCTATAATGTAGTGCGTAGACCGGAAGGTCAATGTTTAGGAAATTTAAGGTATTTTAATCTTAATTATGATAGCAAAACAGGTCATTTCTTTAAAAAAGAGTTCAATTTAAGACATAGCAGTAATTTTGTAATCACCGACTACTGGAAAGATCGAGTGCGTTGTTTTATTGTTTGGAACTACGGATTTGGTCGTTATTTTCCGTACAATGATTTTGTGGATGCTATGGTGTACGATTATCTTATATACGGCCGTCGATCAGTTCCATATAGTACAAAGGTTCAGGAGACCGAGAACAGGTGTGTTAGATTCTATATAAATTCTGAGATATCTCACCTTAGAAAAGTAGGATACAAGGCTTATCGTGAGGAATTTAAGAAAGAACACCCCGAATATTTCATAGATGAAAGTTGTCGCGTTTTTCGTTGTCTTGACATGTCATTAAATAGGGAGGAGAAAATAGCGGCCTGCCATGCTCACAAGCGTGATCTTAAAACTTACATCGTTGACTCTTTTATTAATAGGATTATGAAGAATCCCACAACGTTCCATTCCTGGTTTTCTGAATATGTAGATAGAGAAGGAAAAAATCGCACATGTTTTTCCGATAAAGCCGTTGAGTCATTGAATAAAAGGTTGAAGAATAATGGTTTGAATACGTTGAAGAACATAACCTTGTATCGACTATTCAGGAGTAGGGTTAAAGAAAGATTTGGTTGCAATATTAGGACCTTCTTCAATAATGTCCTAATGAGTGCATCTACTGAAGAGGTTATCACAAAAGCTATTAAGAAAATAAAAGGCAAGAACATGATGAGCTTGTACATTTCGGCATTGAAAAAGTACCGTAATATATGCGAAGTGTATTATTCTGACGAAGATATATCCTTTGACGACATATTCCGGGAATACGGAATAGATCTTCGAATGTGCGGGTAGGGTTCTTGCTCTCCATAACAATATACGTCAGTGTTGTGTTTTATCGCTTCATTTCTATATCTTTGTAGAAAAAGAGAAGGAAATGAATTACATTGATATTTTACCACAGATAAGAAATAACATTTTCTATGTCAGGATAGTAATGACCGACTACGATGTAGAAAATCAGATGGTTATTAGAATAGTAGCCAGAAGAAATGATGGCCTGTACAAGACGGAAGTAGTACAGTATCCAAATGAAGGAACTGATTACAACGGAGAAATCATTGTTCCTATGTTTGGTATGGCTAAGTCGTTGGTGGCCCAAATAGTAGGAGTCAAGATAAATGGTACCGAGGTACGTGTTAATAGCACTGAAGTAGAGGGGGCTGATATAACAGCCAGATACGATGATTCCCTTACCAGAATGGGATGGGAGGAGAGTATGAACAACATCCATCTTGATTTTGAGGTTATAAGCACCAACAACCCTAAAACGCTTCGCATAGCCGATCAGTCGGAATGGGGAATACTGGCAGACAGACCGGCTATTATAGAGATCGTGCCACCTGAAGACGAGAATAAGTATGTTTATTATCTTGGTAAGAATCAGTTGAATGTATTCAACAGTAAGACTCTTGGCATAAATCCAGGTCGCGGAAATGATTTTGAAAACCTAAAAGATGGTATATACGATATTACCATAAAAGGCAGTCCTTCCTCTTATTCATTTAATAGAAAGTATTTAAAAACAGATCTGATCCGTCTTAACATAGATAAGATATGGGCCAGGTCAACTGTGTTATGTGATCATGAGGATGATGACGTTATTGACAAAATAAAAGAAATAGAGTTTCTGCTGGCTGCGGCTGAAGCTAATATGAGATTAGGGAATTTTGAAAACGTAAAACAATTATACGAAAAAGCATCTAAATTGATTTACGTTCTCAATAATTGTGAAAATTGTGGTTGCAAAATGTAATTAATTAAATATAAATAAGTTATGGGATGTGGATGTGGAAGAAGTAATATTACTTCTGTTGATAGAAATAGGGCTATAAAGCCTCAGTCGGATACGACACCTAAAGCTGATTCTAATGCGGCTTGTATTCAGAAATACGATGAACTTGCTGTATTGGACAAGAAAATCATAGACCTTCATCGCAAGTTCAGGTTTGTAGGAGGTGTAAGTAAAAGGTATGCTGATATTCAAAAGCTGGTAAGAGGCTGGATTGTTAATTTGAAGAACGAGTGCCCGGATCCGGATGATCTTGCTACTTATTCTGAATACATAAATAAAGAATACGCCAGGTATTTTACCGTGAAGTGATATGGCAGTTACCGGAAGTACACAGCAAATTCTTTTCCCTTCATCTTACTTATGTGAGTGTGCTGATCGTTTTATAGCATGTAAGGCTGATCAGTATCTACAATATCATAAGTATAAGGTAGGTATTAAGCCTGATATGGATACGGTTCTTAAAATAGATCGTATGAGAAGAATCGTATGTGAAGGGGAATGCGGGTTGTGCCCGGACGAGATTCAGAAATTTAAAGAAGAACTTAATAAGATCTTGTCATGAAAAAGATGTATTACAACAAAGAATACAGAAAAGCTTTCAAGAAATCGGACTGTCCGGAAGATCTTGGTTCTGAAGAAACGTTTATCGTTCATGAGGCTGAATTTTGTTCGGATATAAGCCAAGATGATGCAGATAGGAAAGCGGAAGAGTTTGCGGAGAAAGAAGGTCCGTTGTATGCTAATAAAGTAGGTGGCTGTTGCGAGGTATATTATAACACAAGACAGGAAGGGGATTTCTTTAAAAATGATTGTCCTGATGGTCAAAAACAAGAACAACCCACACATCACGTGGTAGAGGCCGGGCGTGTATGGTCTAAGTTTAGTACCGAAATAGCCAACTACGAAGCTGCGAAGATTCTTGAGCAAGAAGGGCAGGCTGCCGCTAACGAATCTGGAGTATGTAAAACCGTTTATTACAACGAAGATCAACATGGTTGGTTTAGTAAACGTTGTAAGGAAGGATGGAAGGCTCCTGAGAAATACAAGAGGATATACGCCGGTACCGTAACGTCTTTCATTAGCGTTGATGATGCCAATGAAAAGGCTAAGAAGATACTGGAAGAAGAGGGCATGAAATGGGTTAATGAAAATACCAAATGCGAGCCTGTTGTTGATGAATGCAAATTTGATTTTTGAAAATGAGCAACGTAAAATTTAATCCGACAGAAGGTGAGAATGATAAACTGGTGTCGGTGTTTTCTGAAATAAATGAAGGTCTTGATACGACTTTGAATTACACTATTTCCGATGAAGGGAATAAGGCTAAGAAGAACATAGTCGTTAATCAAGTTGGTAAAAGGGAAAAGTTTTTATCGAAGAAAGGGGAGGAATCTGAGCCTTTTGTTTTGTCTGATGGTAATACTTTCAACGTTCTTAAAGAAGGTGCTTCGGGATCGGCATCCGCTTGGGCTGAGGATCAGCTTCCTCCAGAAGCCACAGAATCAGTTGGCGACAAAAGCCTTCTCCCTTCTTGGGATTTTTACCTTATAGACATGACTCAAAATACCGGAGATAAAGTGCGTCCGGTAGGAAAGCTTCGTAAGAATAATCTCCTTAGATTTGAAAACGGAGATTTTGCTCCTACGGTAGGTATAACCGAGGAAATGAGAGCCGAATGCGATGTGGAACTGTATTTGGATAACGGTCATAAAAATAAGTATTGTGATGCCGGAGCATTTGACGCTAAGGCTTTTTACGAAGAGTATGGTATTGGTCAAAAACTTTATAATGTATCAGGGTCAGAGGTAAGGATTTTAAGACCTTGGGAGACTACTTCAAAGAATTATAGCATATTCTTAGGATGTAGCAAGAGTCTGTATGTAGTTGATAAGGTAGTTGGAAAAAGTGGGAAAATATGGTCTGGTGTGTACGACGCAGACACGGTTCCTATGCTGGACGGACTTGACCTTCGCCAGACGTGCCCTGTGCTGCCTCCCACAGCTTTATCTCCTGGACCTGTATGTACAGTAGACTCCAAGGCAAGATCTTTCTTTTTCTTGTATGAAGGAGAAACAAATTGTAAATCCGGAGCCGGAGTTGGTAACGCCTGCACAATGTTTCTAAATGGAAGAACTTATCCGAGAAGCAATGATGTAAATCAGATCAATATAGCTAAGTATTCGAGGGCAAATAACGTAGATCCAGAATCTTCTTATCCTTTTTCAGAAGGTGGATTTTTGACCTTGAATGCGTATATCATATACCTTGAAATGTTGTACGGTACTAAATACTTAGTTAATCCAGACACTTTCGGTTCCGGAATATCAAGTAATAACGGAATAGGTAATGATGTCAATTATCGCAAATACGGAGGAGTGAAATACCGTAAAAAAGGAGAAGAGTCGTGGCTGTATGGAGCATGGGCTACAAGTGCTTCTATTATACATTATGAACCTGCTAAAAAAACTCATTTCTCTCACCTCATAAATTCAGAGTATCCTAAAGAACAGTGCATGGAAAGCCAGATGGCGGCTTCTTTTGCATTTGAAACAGGCGTAGAAGAAGGATCAGAGTTTGATTTTTATGGAGGAAAATACTGGTATAAGAACGTCCAGGGAGCCAAAAGTATGGCTGAAGGTCATATGAATGTTATTGTGTTTAAGGAAATGACTGATACCATATCAGCCTTAGACGAAAATGACGAACCAGCAGAATTTGATTTGGAAGTTATTTTAAGGATGTCTTTATTCGATGGTATGAATTTGTCTGGAGACGTCTTTAGATATTGTGGAGGGGGATACGAACAGGTAGGGACTTGTTTAAATGATCCTAATGTCACTCGAATAGGTAATACTATTGATATTTATATAGAGCCAGATCAAAAGAAATGGACATATGAGAAAAGGTCTACTATAAATAATGGTGAGGTTTTTAATTTTGAATCTAAATATAAAAAGATAGCAACTATCCAAAATTTAGGAGATAGTTATGCTTTACACCGTATTCCTTATACCGGATGGAAGGACAAAAAAGGGGGGAGTATCGGATCAGGAGAATGTTTTTATGCATGGGACAATTGCTACTGGGCTTTAGCTATCGGCATAAAGTCCAGAGTGGCTGCTCGTTTCGGCGGTGCTGCGACTATTGGCTTTTGTTCGTCTCGTACTCTGAATGCGCTTAGCGATGTCAATATTTCGACTCGCTACTATTGCGGCTTTGCCCAGTTGTTATTAGACGTCAGTCAGCCGCAGGCCTGAGGGGTGCAACCAATTGATGGCGCAGCCATCATAAGCGCAGCGCTAAGGCGCAGCCTTGTGTGGTATATAGGGCTTACTTGTGATATATCATATTTTTAATATTCTGATTATAAGCCACAAAACAAAATTTAAAAATATTTTAAACATTTTGTTTTGTGGCTTTAAAATATTATACATACATTTGCATCGTAGAAATACAAGAGATAATTAACATTATTATTAACAATAAAAGATAACACTAATAAATCCGTTAGTCTACTAACAAGTCGTACATTGGGATCTGACCTCTGAAATAGTAAATAACGGTTGAGAAAAAGGTTAAAAAGGAGTGGCTGCTCGTTTCGGCGGTAATGCGAATAATGGCAATTGTTCGTATCGTACTCTGAATGCGAATAACGATGTCAATAATTCGAATCGCAACAATTGCGGCTTTGCCCTGTGTGGGCTAAAAAATTGGGTATATTCTTTTTAATCTTTCCCAGGAGTGGAGAATTAATAAAAGACAAGCGTATGAGGTTATATGATAAAAATATGATAGAGATGCGCGACGGTCGTAAGCCCGTCATTAGCCCACAACTGAAATCAGTTTCAAACTATATAGATATAAGTTTGGATGATATTAGAGAAGCTTGTGAAGCTGCATTTAAAAATCATTCCAGAAAGAAGGATGTTATTAAGTTCAATTCTGATTTTGATGGTAATTCGTTAAAATTGTATGAATGGTATTTAGATGGAGCTTATGTTAGCAAAATCAAATATCGCAAACTTGTAAAAGAAAACAAGAATGGTAAGGTTCGTGAAATAAACAGCCCGGATCTTACCACCAGAATTTATCAGCCTCTTGTTTTAGTAAAGTTAGGTCCTTTGTATTATGAGAAGGATAATATGAATGGTCTTAATTGCAAGCCGGGATTTGGCATAACAGCATCGTCTAAATCAAGGTCTCTTATTAAAAAGATGAAGCATGTTTATTATGATAGACTTGATTTGAAGTATTGTCTGGTCATAGATCAACGTAAATGTTATAACCATGTAAAAGACAAAGTATTTAGAAAAGTACTTAAGAACTTTATTTCAAACAAAAAGTTTATAGATTTTGTAATAGACGTAAGTTTCGTATCTGGAGAGCTGCCTATAGGGACTCCTACAAGTCCTTTCATTCATCATCTCCTTATGAAAGATTTTGATAATCTTGTAAAGAGAATAGCTCCTTTCTCATTGAGGTATGCTGATGATAATTTCCTTGCTTTTTATACTAAGGAGGATGCTAATACTGCCAAATGGAGGATTAAGAATTATTGGTGGTATGAGCTTAAGATAAGATCTAAAAGGCATACTTGTATTATAACAGACATGGATAGACCTCTTGATTTTTGCGGGTATGTTTTCCACCGTAATAACAAAGGCGTATCTGAACACAATAAAGGTTATGTGACAATAAGGAAGAGGGTAGCCAAAGACGCGAAGAAGTGTATTACAAATGAAAGCTGATCTTCTTACTTCGGTCTTTTAAAACACTGTGACAGTTATTCATTAATGTCAAAAAATAGAAAATATCATGAAATTACGAGATTTAACAAGCACGATTCGTATTGATAAGAAAATGGATGCGGACAACATCGACGTAAAGAACCTTGAAGGTATTGTATTTGATATCGTGAACTACGAAATACGAAGCAATAACAAGAATGAACCAAACTGGATAAAGTGCTTGATAGGTATTCCCGAAACCAATAAAGAAGGGATTCCTACCGGAAGGAAACTTGCAAGGGAATTTCATGGTAATTATCAAGGTGTAGTAAATTTTATTTCAAAATGCGAACTTACTTATGGCAAAGATGCTATTCTCCCTATTGCCGATGTAGAGATAGAAAACAGATGCGGATACGTTTTTAAAGGCAGCACTAACCGTTTGGAATACATTGATTGACTTCTTATTGTGATGGTGTGGATAAAAAACACTATCTTGCACCAAAAAAAAGAAAGTCATGAACTCATGTAACACTTGTAAAGATGACAGACCTGATATTCTGAGATCTAATATTTGTATCGGGTCTGATCCGTGTAATGACTGTACGGACAATTGCGAGATTCTTCCAAAAGAATGCGATTGCCCGTATGGTCATTTAAGCGATCATTGCATTCATTATACAGGATGCAAGACATTCATATCCAAATTAACTCCAGGTATGCCTTATAATGAGGTTATGCATAATATAGAACTGGTTTTTGAAAACATAGATAAGTTTTTGGATAGGATGGTTGAAGAAAATACGCTTTTAAAACAAAGGGTTGAACAACTTGAAAAACAGTTACAAAATGGAAAAGAGTGCACAAATTGGTAAGGGCTTAAGTGGCAAACACGTATATGTTCCACATGTGGACGAGACGCCGGTGCCATGCCCGGACGGATACACCTGCACGAACTGCGTGTACTGCGCTGACGACATCAACGCTGGCTACTTTGGTCTGGCTCAGAAATCTGATCTTACGGCTTTAATCAATGCAATGATATGCCGTATGGAATATCAAGATAGGGAAATAGAATTTTTAAAACAAAAAATAAATATTTTGAGTAACAATGGCAATAACAGGTAAAGGTTATTTTGGCAGTCATGGTGGGTGCGAACGCCCGCATCATTGCAATATTCCTTCTTCTAACATATTCTATGATGGAGAAACTATAGAAGAAGCTGGTTTGTATCATGGTATGCCTTTAGACAGGGCTTTGGCTAATTTAGCCAAATACGTTTCAAGGGGTATTAACGTAAGTGGATCTGTCAATACAGAAGTGTTTGACGGTACTTCTCATGTGGTTCTAAAGAAAGATCCGGCAGAGATTTTGCTTGTGTCTTATTGCGGAGGTGTCGTGCCTTCTGATATGTATAAAGTCCAGGGCCGTACTGTTAGGTTCTGCCGGGATATGTGTCAACAAGATGAATTTGCTGAAGTGAGGGTCGTGTACCGAGAAGAGGCGAATAGTTCTTATGGGTTCCATTGTTAATTTAGGAGGATGAGAAATGGCAGAAAAATGCAAAGGATTTATATGTGGGGGTAATCTCGTTGATGGCTCTGTGCCTTCTGATAAGTTAGATAAAGAAACCATTATCGAGCTTATTAAAGAGATTCTGAAAGAGGAAATGCACGAATCTTGGCTTAAGGAAATAATAGAAACCATACTTAAGGAATCCATTGATTCGGATTGGCTTCGTGAGTTCTTTAAAGAGGTTCTTAAAAAATATGCTAAAGAGGAATGGTTTAAGGACATTATCTGCGGCTTAGGATGTGTAGGTGTACAAGAGATATTCGACGTCATTCCTACTGACATAACATTTGAAGCTACAGGAGGTACGGCTACGGTACAGGTGGTTGTCGATGATGGAGTTGAATGGGAGTTGACACTTTAAATTAGGGAGGATAATTATGTCGAGAGAGAAAATATATAAGATGGATGATGGTTCTTGGCTTACCTCGGACAAGAAGGAAGGTGTCGGTCGTGATAAAATGAATTTCGATGCTCCATCTTGGAAAGGAAGGGAAGACAGGATCACTATCCGAATTGTGAAAAAATCCGATACTGAAAGTATGAAAGCTATTACTTTCAGGCAAAAAGGCATTAAGATCACAGAAGTCTCGGTTAGCAGGCTGGAGTTCCCTGTATCTGGTGGAGATAAGCAGATCCTTATTACTACCAACGCCGCTTCTATCAATGCCCTTATTACGGGTGAGAAAGATATAAAGGGTGTCATAAAAGCATTTACTACCGCTTCCGGTCTTAATATTGACGTCAATGATATTAGGCTTGATTATGGTTTCCCTGGTGATCCGGGTCTTGAAGACACGTTCCAGGTTTCGATGATTGTTTCCATGCCTGGCAATGAGGATGGGAATGAAGTTAATGAGAACATAACTATAAATGGTGTGCTGATTCCTATTTATCAGCCCGGAAAGGTCGTTCCTTACATTAAATTGGATAAGGGATTTGAACAAATTGAGGGTGATGAAACAAGCACGCAGTTAAGTATAGAAAGTAATATAAAAGATTATGTTATTGAAATAGTTGAATGCGAGTCTGTGGATAAGGAGGAAATTCACCTGGACAAGGATGTTGTTAATCTTGATTCCGATGGATCACCGGAGGTAATCAACGTAAATACAAATCCCGAAAATTTAAGATGGAGGATCAGCGAATGAAAGTAGGTAATTGTTGGGCGAACATAGATAAGAAAGAAGGCAGTCTTAACAGTAAGGTTAATATTTACTTTGGTGAAAATGATACTGGTGCCAACAGAAGTGTCAAGATAAGGGTGTCTTCCAGGGACGGTAGCGTATCTGAAGAATGTACGTTAGTTCATAAAAAAAAAAAACAGGTAGTTTATAGAAATAAAAGACAGTCAGCTCTTTTCACAAAAGAAGGATGTAATTCTGAGACAGAGAAAGGGGAAGAGCTTGAGTACGTTGTTGAGGCCGGAAAATACACATCTATCATATCTCAGTCTGATGCTGATGACAAGGCTATGAAAGACATTGAACAAAATGGTCAGAACTGGGTTAATGAGCATGGTCGTTGTATAACCATATTATGGTACAATGTCAAGAAATCAAAGTCGTTTAGAAAGAACGATTGCGATCCTGATACCGAAGAAGGAAGTTTGGTTACGATGACAATCGAAGCCGGGCAATTTTCTTCTACCATAAGCCAAGAAGATGCTGACCGTAAGGCTGAAGCTGAGTTGAACGCCAAAGGTCAAGACTATGCTAATTCTCATGGTACTTGCAATACCATAAAATGGTACAATGTCAAGAAATCAAAGTCGTTTAGAAAGAACGATTGCGATCCTGATACCGAAGAAGGAAGTTTGGTTACGATGACAATCGAAGCCGGGCAATTTTCTTCTACCATAAGCCAAGAAGATGCTGACCGTAAGGCTGAAGCTGAGTTGAACGCCAAAGGTCAAGACTATGCTAATTCTCATGGTACTTGCAATACCATAAAATGGTACAACGACAGGAAATCCAAAATGTTCCAAAAGACAGATTGTGAGGTAACTGAAGTTGGATCTATGGTAGAGTATGTTGTAGAAGCCGGCCGCTTCTCTTCTTCTGTTTCTAAGGAGGATGCTAATCAGAAGGCTTTGGATGCCTTGGAAGCTGAAGGTCCAGGTTATGCTAATGAGCATGGTACATGTGAAACAAATTTATGGTATAACGTAGAGAAGTCAAAAGTATTTTATAAAAATGACTGTGAAGATGGATTTATCGGAGCGCCTTACACTTACACAGTAGAAGCCGGTAAATACACATCAGACGTAAGTCAAGAAGATGCTGATAAGAAAGCTCTTGATGATATAGAGAAAAACGGTCAGGATCAGGCAAACCTGAATGGAGAATGCGTTACTGATCCAAACTATTTCGTTGGAAAGGCTTCGGCTCGTGTTCAGAAAAATGATTGCGATGCCGAATCTCAGACCGGAAGCTTCGTTGATTTGACTGAAAAGGATCTTGCCGGATATCCAGATGCTTTTGTGTCAAGAGAAAGCCAGGAAGCAGCTAACGCGTTGGCTGAAGCAGCTATGGAAGAACAGAAACAAGATCTTGCAAATAAGAAAGGTACTTGCATAGATAAAAACCAATTTGTTGGTGTATATAGCAAGGTATTCACAAAAGACAATTGTGAAGGAGAAGGCGTAGGTTCGCAGGTAACGGTAGACCAAGACGATGTAACTGGTGGTCCTTTTACTTCATACGAAAGCCAGGAGGCGGCTAACGCGCTCGCTCAGGCTGCCGTCGAGCAGCAGGGTCAGGCCATAGCCAACCGGGACGGCCATTGTACGTGGACTGGTAAATACAGTGAGGAATTTACCAAAAACGATTGCAATGAAGGCCAGGTGGGGTCTAAGATTACCGTAACCGAACAAGATGTTGTTGGTGCTCCTTTCACATCTACCGTAAGCCAAGATGATGCTAATAACAAGGCTCAGGCTGCTGTTAAAGAGCAAGGTCAGGCTATTGCCAACAATAAAGGTAATTGTGAAGATATGACTGTATATACCGGTCATTACAGCAAGAGATTCGTTCCCGAATGCGAGGCTTGTCATAAAGGTGTAGAGATGGAGGTTACGGCTGAGATGGTAAATGGAAGCCCTGTTACATCAACAGAAAGCCAGGATGCAGCAGACGCAGAAGCTCGTAGGATTGTAGAAGAAGGCGGTCAGGCTTATGTTAATAAGAACGGAACTTGTACACCATTAAGCACCGATCCTGTATGGGAGGACGTAGAACCGGAAGAACTTAGATGTAATGAAGGTAAGTCTCAGAAAAAGCAACGTGATACCAACGAATGTTCTGAAACTCACAATCAAGAACGTTGGGTAGATGGCGGGAATAAGGTTTGTAGCTGGACCGGTCATTATACAGAAACGTTCCAGAAAAACGATTGTGAGATACCGGATTCAGGAACGGAAGTAGAAGTAAGTGAAGCTGATGTTGAAGGCAATCCTTTTATTTCTTTCGTAAGTCAAGAAGATGCTGATAATAAGGCCAAGGAAGCTGTTAAGGCTCAAGGACAGAATATTGCCAACCAAAAAGGCAAATGTAGGTTCGTAGGCGTATATAGCAAGGAATTTACGAAAGACAATTGCGGATCATGTCAGCATGGTGTTCCGATGAGCGTAACACAAGACATGGTAGGTGGACCGTTCTATTCTAATGAAAGCCAGGAAGAGGCAAATAGATTAGCTCAGGAAGCCGTAGAAGCCCAAGGTCAGGCTTATGTTAACAAGAACGGAACATGTGAAACGGACAACACCGATCCTGTATGGGAAGATTCGGAACCGCTTGAAACTAAATGCGAAGGTGGTAAATCTTATAAAAAACAGGTTAATACCAACGAATGCTATGGTGGAGAAAATGAACGCTGGGTAGAAGGTGGAGATAAGGTATGTACCTGGACCGGGACATATAGCAAGGTATTTACAAAACAGTGTGCCGACGGCGGCGTCGGATCTGAGGTTACCATAGATCAGGATGATGTAACCGGCGGTCCTTTTACGTCTACCGTAAGTCAGGAAGACGCAAATAGCAAGGCTCAGGCTGCCGTCGAGCAGCAGGGCCAGGCTCTTGCTGACGCGCAGGGAACTTGTACTTGGACCGGTAAGGCAAGTAAGGTCTTCACCAGAAACAATTGCGGAACCTGTCAGCATGGTTCGTCTGTTACCGTAACCCAAGATCAAGTAGGTGGTCCATTTACGTCTAATATCAGTCAAGCCGATGCCAACAAAAAGGCTCAAGATGCTGTAAATTCCCAAGGTCAGGCAGTAGCTAACAAAAACGGTGATTGCGTAGCTGATAGCACAACTCCTTCTTGGTCGGATACTGGAAGTACCCGTTGTGACGGTTGTACGTCTCAGAAGCAACAACGTGACACCAATCCATGTTCTTCTTCTTACAACGACACAAGATGGGTTAATGGAGGTGGAGAATCTTGTACAGACTGGTCTTATTACGGAACAGGAGATTGTGTGGGCCATACTCAGTATAACGCTTATCAAGATAGCTGTTCTGGTAGCATAGATCGTCAATATTCTGTAAGTTGTGGGAATTGCTGTAATTGTGGATCTTACGGTTCTTGGAAAGAGGTTGGATGTGGATCTGGAAGTAACAGTAATAAGGTAAAATACGTTCGTTACGATGATTGTGGAAATCAAGACGTAAAATATGAGCTTGAAGTTGGAAAATGTGGATATGCTCCATATGAGTTTCAGTTCCATGATGGAAGAACGAGCGAGTCGAGGTCTGTAACTGGAGAATCTCAGGATATTGAAGAAGTTATCATAAGTACTAAGAGTAATTCATATATAGGTTTTTCTGTTAAGTCAAAACCTTCTTGGTGTTCTGTTGATTACAGAGACCAGACTTCTGAAAGTATGAAGGCTGTGGTGACGTTATCTGCCAATACAACATCTTCTTCCAGATCTGGTGACATTGTTTTTGTTCAAAATGAATCTGGAAAGACAGTTACTCTTAGTATTTCGCAGGCAAGACAAATGTTGTATAAGTTCACATTCGATGATGGTACTACTTCAGATAAATCTTTATCTGTTCAAGCTGCATCTAATAATGCTCAATATACAATCAAAAGTACATTGAATGGTTCTTATCATGGTTATAGTACTACATCTAAACCGTCTTGGATTACGACTGAATATAAAAATCAGACCTCGGATAGTATGGTTTGTGTTCTTAAGATAACTGCCAACACAAGTACATCTTCTTCTCGTACTGGATCCGTTTTGCTTACTCAAAATGACAGTGGTAAAACATTGAAAATAAATGTTACACAAGCTGCGGCAGAAAAGCCTCTTGTTACTATTTCTTTAATAGGTGACAGTTCTCGTCAACAGCAATCTGCCACTATGAATAAGAAGGGATGTAATTACAGTTGTCCAAGCGGAAATGCGATAATGGCTATGTACATGGAAGGGGATGAAAACGGAAAATTCCAATTCTGGTATGCGCCATTGATACCTGAAGGAGGTCAAAGTGGTGTAAATGTGACTTACGGAGGAGAGACTCAAACAGTAACAACAAGTACTAAAAACGGAGAACGTCTTAATGTCCCTGCCGGATCTGTTGTTACCGGTATTTATTGTACGAGTGTCGAGAATGGATATTTCGCATTGAAATACAGACCTGTTTATATAAACGGAAAATCTGTTTCTACTCCTTCTACTTGTGGTGGATCATCTGATACTTGCAATACTAAAAATTGTGGATGCTGGGTAAGATGCAGCTTTAATCCATTTACGGGTATGGCTATGGAAGGTGACGAAAACGGATGCGTTTATAGTTTCTGGGGTAAACCAACTGCATCTGTTAGGTTGTAATAAGCACATTAGGGGTAATTAATTTAATTGCTCCTTTTGCTGTATTTCATTTTGGTTATTAGAATAAAAATGATTAATATTGCACATCATTCAATTTTAAAATTTTGGTATCATGGCTTGTAAAAAGAAAGCTCGTCAGGGTGGTGAAGTCGATAAGAAAGACAAACCTAAAATGCGCCAAGGCGGTAGTGTTGGAGGCAAGATGAAAAGAAAGAAGACGAGCACCAAAAAGTGATTGAAAACCAGGGGAAGGTGCTGATCGCCTTCCCCATTTTAATAACATAACAACATATTATGAGCAACAAGTTTATTAGCAAAGGGCAAAGGAATGTCTGTGTGACGTTTGTGAAGTATTATCCTGTGTTGATGCAGGTTATTATGTTAGCCGGCATTTTTGATGAGTTTTATCCTTTTAGTATCACTAATTGGCTGTATCCGATATTAGGTCATTCTCTATCATGGGACCTATTTCTCTTGGCTTTTTCAAGAATGTTCAGGTTTTGTATATGGCATAGGTTATTGATCTATAGCATGATTTTTAATATCTGTGTAGAATGGGTTACGGTTAATATTGAGATGCCTATTGAGCACAATATCGTAGTGTGTTCTGTTATGGCTGTTACTCTGTTGATAATCATTGCCTCTATTGTTTTTAGATTTAGAACAGGGTGTTTTGAAAATGAAAGAAATTCTGACAGAGACGCTGCGTAAAAGCGGTGCGGCGGTATGCGATAAGATAAAGGAGATGTTTTTAAGCGGGGAATGCGATCATCTCACAGCCAACGATCTTGAGACATGGATGCAGCTTGCTAATCCGGCTAAGTACTATACCGGAGAAGAGGCTGTTTCTTATCTTAATGTAACTTCTAAAAGATTTTATGAATATCGGAAGGCGAAGTTAGTTCCTGATCCGGTTAAGATAAAGGGATTTCCTAAACCTTTATATACGAAAGTTATGTTGGATGAGGCTATAAAAACCATATCCGGCATGAGTGAAAGAGATATTTATATGAGGATCTTGAATGCTAAATCAAGAGAATCAAGAGCAAAAGAAAGGAGGGGAGCATGATCACAAATGGTGAATTTGTATCAAGAGTCGTAAACGGTATTCATGCCCTTGATAAAGACTCCCATGTTAGCCGGAGATGGATATTGAATATCGGTAGAACCAAAGCCGAATCTTATACAGCCCAGAGGTGGGATGACGGAACGTTACTTGGCGACCACCGGCTCCTAACTTACGTTACTTGCCTGGAGATGATTGAAGTTGACAAAATAGTTTGCTGCGATGCCGAATTTGCGTTGTGTAATACACTTATGCGGTCAAAACATAAACTTCCAGGACTTCTTTATTCTGCCCTTAGACCGGCTATTACTAAGGTGACTAACGTAGATAACACTATATTTTTTAAGTTCGCTGAAATAAAGTCGTATCGCAATGAACAAAAAAGACCGTATGCTAAATACGTTAAAGAACGGCGTCCTTTTTATTATGTAGAAAACGACTATATTTATATACCGGATTTTCATATAGAGCTTATTAACGTAGAGTTCTTCACAACAAGAAGAAAGAAGGCGCTGGAGTTAATGGCCTGCGATCCTACACCTAAAGGGTGTGAGTCTGAATGGGAATACGAATTTATCTGTCCTATCAAGTTAATTGAGTATGTAGTGGCAGAGACGATAAAGGAAGTAGCATTCAGGCTACAGATTCCTATTGATGAAAATCCGAATCTTGATTCCAATCAGAAAAGTCAAATTGTTCAGTGATTCTTTTTATTGGATACCCGGCCATAATTATATAGTTTGGCCGGGTATTTTTTTTGTACTATTTCAATGCAAGAACAGGGTTTCCCCATTTTCTTTTCCATTTGTCTCCGAGGTAATTTATCAAGGAATTGTAATCTTTGATAAAACCGTCATCAATAACAGAGGCTATGACGTTCTCTATGGCTATTATATCATTGAGCTCATCCTTACTGGCAGTATTCCTTATCCCATCTTCGTGTTTATTGAAAACAATGAAATTAATAGCTTTAGCAACTCTTTTTATATTGTCTTTCAAGTCATTCTTGTTTGGAACTATTCTGCTTATTGCGCTGCACATCCTAACGTATGCATCACCGGCTTCGTTCCGGTTTTCTATCAAGCCATCCGTGAGCCAAATGACAACCTCTGCGTAAATCTCTGGATCCATCTCTAATGCTATCATGACAAACAGATAAGGATTTACAAACCATTTTTGATCTACTCCTTTTCCTTTTTTGTAGGCAAGGTCTAATTTCCCAAGATCCATTACACTGCTGATATTCAATTTGTTATTATTGAGTAGAAGATTTCTTCTACTCAATAAAAGCTTATTTTCCAGCTTATTAACCAATTCAGTACACCTTTCTTTAAATGATTCAGTTTCTATTATATGACTCAATTGTTTTGGAGCCAAACCCAATTTTTCTCTTTTAGCAGACAAGGCTTTCATCGCGTCAGTTATACATATGTAACCATCTTTAGACATAACAGACACATTCATTCCTAACAAAACTCGATCTTTTGATTGTAAAACAACATTTGATTTCATAACTTTACTACGATTTTAATTTTGTAAAATATAAGTCTACCTGTCCGTGAGGATCGGTAGACTTTGCAAATATAGAATAGTATTTCGATGCAACAATACATTCTAATGTTAATTATCTGAAATGTATAATTTTAATTTTTGAATGATGAAAAGAACATCAATACAATCACCGTATTTTGCAGCCTACTATCATCGTCTCATGAAGAGAAAGAATGGTTTTAAGAAAGGTATGATAAGAGACAGAGGAGAGGTTTTAAGGCTGTTATCTATTATATGGAAAACCGTATCAGAACATTATGTGGAAGCTGATGCCGGTGTTTACGTAGATAACGTAGGATACTTATGCCATGTGCTTATACCGGGGCAGCGCTTTGCCGTCAGGCGGGACCTGGACATCGTGAGCAGGCTCGGCACCAACGGCTACCTCTACAACCACCTGGCTATGGATTTCGCAGACTCCAAAAGATATTACCATTTTGTAATACAAGATAGCTTGAAAAAGAAGTTAAGGGTTAAAATGAATAAAGGACGAAGATACCGATTTATGTATAATGAAATACTTGCTAAAAGAAGGGTGTTTAAAGACTTCCAGATTAAGAGAGTTTTCGAAGATAAAGAATTAGGACACAGAAAGTCGTAGAAAAAAGTAGCGATCACCCTTTGTAGATACAGGATAATCGCTACTTTTACATATCCGTCTACCTTCTCAGGCTGGCGGATATAAAAAATCATTCCTATTATGGGAACAAAGATAAACAATTTTCAAAACAATGCGAAGAACAGTAACATTATTTTGACGTCAGAATCCAACGAAATGGAATTTAATAAAGAAATTGAAACTGTATCATCTTTCAAAAATTCAGATTTTATAGAGTTAAAAATTATTGTCATTGATCATGAACCGTATTTTATAGGATCACCTATAGCTTCATTTTTGGGATATACAAATCCAAGAAAAGCAATAAGAGATCACGTTGATGAAGATGACAGGATGATAATGAAAGTACCTGATACTCAAGGGTGGAACGAAACGTTCCGCCCATATACTCCTAATACTAAAATACTGATAATCAACGAATCTGGCTTATATAGTTTGATTTTTGGATCAAAGATGGATTTTGCTAAAAAATTCAAGAAATGGGTAACATCAGAAGTCCTTCCCTCTATAAGAAAAACAGGTTCTTATTCTATAACCCCTAAAGATTATCCATCTGCCTTAAGAGCTTTAGCTGATGAGGTTGAAGCCAAGAATAGAGCCATAGCAGAAAGAGCACAAGCAGAGGCGGAAAGACAGCAGGCGATAAAGACCATAGAAGAGCAGCGTCCTGATGTAGAGTTTGCAGAGTCGTTCAAGAAAGTTGATCATGAAAATATGTGGTTGATTCGTGACATTGCTAAGAAGCTTGAGCAGAATGGAATCATCATCGCAGAAAAGAATCTTCGTTTGTTTCTTGAGGAAGTCAAGTTCATGTTCAGAAATGGGCAGGGTAGATGGGAGTTATACAGTGATATTGTCAAAAATAAGTTTGGTGTTTATCGATCTTACTTTGTGGATAAGTACTCCGGTGAAAGGATCAATCAGCAAACAATATACATGACTGGTGCCGGATATGAAGTTACGCTCAATGGTATAAAAGGGAAATGTAGAAGCACGTTTCTAAAGTACGGTAAATTCGAAGACTCTAACTTTTGAATCTTCAAAATAGGACATTAACTATATTATCAATATCTTTGTGGAGGTCAGGTTCGTTTCCTGTCCTCCATTTTTTTTAAGAGATGACAGTCGAAAATTATATCATAGAGTTAAAATCGTCTTTAAGATCATTTGACAAGCGTGATCTGATAGATGAGGTATCCATCTACAAATGGGTAGAAATTGCCCTGAAGAAGTTTGGAGGCGATATTACTATGCGCAAAGAAGCGGTAGTGGATGTCAAGCGAGGGCAGGCTCGTATGCCTGGTGATTACTTTGATCTTATTCTGGCTTTTAAATGCGATTTTAAAGGATATGAGGTACCTGAAGGTGACAAGGTGATACCAGAACTTCAAAATACAATAGCCTGGAAAGAACGTACCGAAAGAAGTTATAGGTGGTGTTCTTGCGATGAATGTTGTAAAGACGAATGCGAGAAAGTGATAGTTGAAAAATTTTATATCAACACCCATGATCGCGATCATGAAGTTCGTTGCTATTATGACCGGCCAGTAATGTTAGGTCTTGCCAAGCCTATGCTTCGTGATTCTTGTTTAAGTAAATGCCGGAATAAGGTAATAAAGGATAGTCCGTATGAGATAAATATCGTAAACGGATCCCTGTATGCTAATTTTGATGGACCCATTTACATGCAGTACCGGTCTCTTCCTTTCGACAGAGAATCTAATATAATTATACCAGACACGCCTCAAGGTCTGGTATTGGATTATGTAGATAATTTTGTAAAGATGAGATTCTTTGAGGAACTGATGTATAATGGAGAAGCACAAGGAGCGGCCGATTTGTTCAAGTTGTATGCACAGCAAGATTTGGTTAAGCTGAAAAATGCTAAGACCGAACTTAAGATGATGGGTATGACATTAAAAGGCATGTACGAACCTCTTAGGAGGCGCCGTGCTGAGTTTGAGATATATACTAAGGCGTATCCTATAATTGACAATATACTTAAATTGGTATGACAGAAGTAGTTCTATTTATATACTTGCTTGGCGTTATTGCATCTATGATTGTTTGGTCAATCAGGCAATTTAAAGGAGATGCGAGTTTGGTAGAGACAATGTACTGCCCGATAGTATTTTTGTCGAGTTGGATATACGTATTCGAAATATTAAAAAAATAAACAAAATGTTAGAAGTTAGTGCAAGCGAAATAGTAACTGCCGACAAAATGAGAGGCGTAGGACCGGCAAACATCATTTTCACAGCCGGCCCTAATCCGGTAGCTGAAGATCGTAGAGGCGTAGCTAAGGTAACGGCTGGTGGAGAGAGTAAGAGTGTTACAATCACACAAGCTGCCGGCGAGCAGGTCGTTGTAATTCCTGAGTTCGATTATCTCGTTCTTAGGTACGGATGGGAATCAGAAGACGGTTCTGATTTTGATACTGCAACTGGGTTCACCAATACAGGCATCTCGGATGTAGATAATAAATATGTTGGATGGAGTAAGCAGTGGGCTACTACCCAACAACAGGTAGGTGATTACCTTATTTATGGTGGTGATAACATGCAGTCTGGTCTTGAAGGGGCACTTATTAAGATGAAGACCTTGCTATCAGCGCCGGGCATGGACGAGTCTGAGCCTAATATTAATGCCGATATCTATGGTAATTGGTATGGGAATAGAGGGCGAGGAAATGTCGTTGTGTCTTTTACAGCCTACCTTGGAGGAGAGATGGTTAAACAAGGATTTAACTTCATTAACGAAGGTGGTGAGGAGGTTTACTCCGACAGTATCACTACCAACGTTTCGGCTAATGGTGAAACCAATTACCAAAATATAAAAGGTCTGTACACTAAGATGGGTACGATGGTTTATAATAAGGAAAAGCGTGATTGTGTGATCGTAATAGGGTAATGGCATGGAAGATCTGTGGAGTAAATACGATAAGATAAAAGAAGTCTTCTATAGGGATTTCGTTTATGATTCCAGCTACACAGAGCAGGCCTCGTGCATCCCACTGTCGTCGGTGAAGAACGGGGTAGGCTGGGTCGGCGACGGAACCATTAACCTGGCTCAGTATCTCCAGTTCCTATACACGGAAATGGTTCTTGGTAACAAGACAGAAGATGATGTTCGTAATGCCATACTGGTGCTTACTCGTCTTGCCGATACTACTTATGATCTATTTTTTAATAGCAATAAAGGTATTTATTTCAAATTCGAAAAAGGATTTTTTTTAAGAGACGATATCCATAGCAAAGATGCAAGCAAATTCGGTCTTACCAAGATAAGTTCCGGGTACACTAATGGTATAGAGTTGAAAGACGAAGATCCATGCTTCTCCCCATTCACTTCACAAGATCAGATCTGGAATCTGGCTCCTATATTAGCTTTCTTGTCAGAAAAAGGATTTGAAGAAGCCAGGCAAGCAGGATACGATATTTTTGAGTATGTTATTAGAAACAGACACAAGATATACAATCCTTATTACAGTGCCTTGCTTCATCATTGGACATTCCTTCCTGATATGGATACCGATAAGGTCAAGCCGTGGGATAGGGTTAGCAACCGTAACAAGAATCTTAAATACAAAGTTAAGGTTAAGAGAGGAGCTAATAACTGGTATTTTTCTGGAGGTTTTAGATGGGCTTTTAAGAAGTTTAGAGGCGAGTGTAGTACATTCTGGCATTGCCTATGGTATAAACCATTTATATTCTTAGCAGACAGGGTATATCATCCATACATATGTAAATGGTTTGGTATTAAGGTTAAGAATAATTCTTATTATTGTCTTGGATCCACAAATGAAAAATCATGGTACGGTCCTAAGTTTAGAAAGAGGTTGGTTAGTAAGTTTAACAAATCTTTGGAAGGAGGAGAATTATTCATGCCTCATCTGGTTTTTCTTCATGGATGTGAAGGTGTTGATGGAAGTAGCTTAGAGTCCTACCTTAATGAATGGGAATGGGATGGAGTTAATTCTCCTATAGAGTTTTTAACTTTGTGTAATTGGTATAAAATATTTTTTGGCAATGAAAATATATTATAAATCAAAAATAGCTAAGTTATTTACGTTCATTGACGGCTACAAAACAATTATGTTATTTGGAGCCGTATTTACCGAAAGCGATGCTGTATCATTGAGAACCGAATATCATGAGGAGGCGCATTGTAATCAGTATCATACGTTATTTTATTTTGGTATGTTCGTGTCTTTGCTTACAATAGGATTGTGTTTATTATTCGGTAATGCAGGATGGTGGATGTTGTGGCTGTCTCTTATTCCGATATTTTTATACTATTCATGGTATTTAATTGAGTACCTGATTAGGCTGTGCATATATCGCGATCATGACAAGGCGTATCATAATATCGTATTTGAAAGAGAAGCATATAACTTAGAAAAGTATTGGAATCGGCATGATGCTTTTAGAGAGGAGTCTGAAGGGTTTAGTTTCTTGAAATATTACATAAAAGGAGGTGGAAGATGAGGAGAAGGGTGATGATGGGAAAGAGAGAATTGGTAGAAGTTGTGGAAGAGTTAAAATCATCCGGTACATGGATGGTGCCAGCTGGTTGTAAATTTGTTGATGTATTCATTGTTGGTGGCGGTGGCTCTGGTGCATCGTCAGGCCCTGAAAGAGGTGGTGGAGGGGGGCGGATCGGGGTATGTTAAAACATATCTTGATGTGCCTGTTACTCCAGAAAGTGTTGTTAGCTATTCAATAGGGAAAGGGGGAGATCGTGTAGTTTCGATGTCTGCTTACGATGATCAGAAGAATGGTCTTCCAGGGTCAGAGTCCTGGTTTAAATCTAATTCAATAAAAGCTCTTGGCGGAAATGGAGGTCGATATTCCGGAAGAGGGGGCGATGGGGGATCAGGTGGTGGTAGTGGAAGACCTGAAGAAAAGACGGCAGGATATATTGGTGGAAGTGATGGTTCTAATGGAGCAGGTGATATGTCTGGAATCGGTCAAGGGAGCACCACCAGATGCCCGTTCAATAATAAATTGTACGCCGGAGGTGGTGGAGGTGGTGGAGAATATAGTTCCGGATCAGCACCAGGTGGCGGTGGTATCGGTTATGTCGGAGATATTTCGAGAAGACCTACTAATGGAGAACCCAATACGGGCTCAGGAGGAGGTTCTTTTTATATAAGTGGTTCCAATGTCTCAGGAGGATGCTATTCGGGCGCAGGCGGTTCCGGTATCATAATACTTCGTTACATGAAATATAAATAAGACAAGGTGATTATCTGCCATTTTACGCTCACTTTGAAAGCCCATGATTAAATCTCTTTTGTTATCTTTGTGACAAACAGTTACAAAGATGGCATCAGAAGATAACAGAAACATAGTGGTACCTCAAACAGGTATGAACCGAGATCTGCATCCGTCGAGTCTTACGGATCAGCATTATACGTTTGCCTTGAATGCCAACATCGAATCCGAGGACGGTAATGTTGGGATGAGATCTAATGAGCACAGTAATCTTAAATGCATTGATTTCGATGGGTTTAAAGTTATTGGTTACAAGAATGATCTTACTTCAGGCAATATCTATTTTTTTATAACAAATCCTGAAACAGGCGTATCTAAAATAACTTATTTCAAGCCTGAATCCGATACAAGTATCTTATCCGATTCCGATATAGAATCTATGGTAGAAGGATCGGAGTCGTTGTGTTCTGGCATGAAGACCTTGCTGGAAGACAACGAGCAAGATCCTTGCCTTAAGTTCTCTATCTACCATCCTATAAAAACCATAGAAATAAAGACAGAGAAATGTGGAAAATGTATTTACTGGACTGACGATTATAATCCTCCCAGGTATGTTATTGTAGACAAGGCTCTGACTCCTGATGATGAAGGTGATATATGGTATCATTATCATGGGTATAAGATATGCGATAAAGAATACGATAGGAAAAAGTTCATGCAGGAGAATGGTTGTTTTCTGGCATGTGAGAAACTTAGGGTGTTTCCGCTACTCAAACCCATGTGCATAGAGCCGGCTCAGATAGAGTACGGGGGCAGCCTGCGCTCAGGCGTCTATCAGGCCACTGTGGCTCCTTGTGACGAGTTTGGAAATGAGCTTGGAAGTTATTCTAATCCTACTAATCCTGTACCTATATTCGATGAACAGTATATTACTCAAAAAGATGGCAAATGGGGAGAACGTACTAATTTAGGTATTAGATTCGTCGTATCTAACATAGATCGTCAAGTTGAATATTTTAAGGTTGTTATCATTCAAAATACAGTAGGATACAACGGAGAAACTCAACCGGTTGTTGATTACTTTGTAGAAGGTATCCATCCTGTATCAGAAAAGACTATATTGTATTATTCGGATCTTAATAACAAACGTACTACATTCGAACACATATCCTTGAAAAAACCTGTGTATAACACATCAAGGGGGATTGTGGCTGTCGGGAATCGTCTTCTTCAATATGGTCTTACGGCGGAAAAAGAATGGAATTTACAGCCTGTAGTTTCCCTCATGGGACACTTCCTTCAATGGCAGGCATCGGTAGCCCACGAAGATCTGTATAAGGATGGTAATGCCTGTTCATTGTATGTGGGGTATATGAGAAATGAAGTGTATCCGTTTGCTATTTCTTTTAAGTGCTCCAACGGTTATAAAACTCCGGCATTTGTGTTAATACCTCCCCCTTATAAAGATGCTGCGGCAGAAATAGAAAATAAGGATACTGATAGAGTATATAAGTCCATAAACCAATATGCTCCTCCTTGCTCAGGGCAAGAGCGTAAATTCAAGTGGCAGTATTATAATACGGCAGGAGATCCGAAGGATTTTGATGATGAAGAAACCGGACAAGAAGAATGTAAGAATCCGGCTACTATCGGTCAAACTATAACATTACAAAATGATTTTAAAACTTATACGAACGTTAGTTTTACATTCAGAAGTCAGATTATAATAGATGAGGTGATTAATTATTTTTCATCTAATATAAAAGACATCGCATGTAATACCGCTACAGAAGAACCTAATAATGCTGCTGCCAACGAAATATGCGATATATTCAACAGCTACGGAGACCCTGACGATCCTAATACGGAGGAACAAAAAGAAGTTATAGATGGTATCGAGGCTCCTGAGTTTGGAGCCGAGTGTACTGATGCGCATCGCCAGTATTCGCTTATTACAGCTCCGGTAGATCGTATTGTGGGTTTCCGTGAAGAATATACGTATAAGGAGCTCGAGGATATGGAGCACGTATCCACCGACTACCTATATACTACCGGCGGTGAAAAGCAGGATAAGTATTCTGTGTTATTTAACTGGGAACTACAGGAGCAAATGATAGAGTTCATGGACAAGTATTTCTTTGCCGATGACGAAGATGGCGGTCATTGGGCTGGATACTGGTCGGGTGATGACGGAACCAAGGCGTGTGCTGTATATGATTCTCTGTTACAACCGTCTGTTATATTACAGTCTATAGCCGAAGCTATTTATGTTCTGGATTCTATGCCGTGTACTTGCGGATGTTTTATAGAAGAGCCTTGTCTTAATCCTACTGTTGCCAGAAGCGATTATAACTCATTCCAGTCATCTTCTACACTTCTTGGAGCATATCTTCTTATGAATGATGTGTGGAATGATGATGAAGGAGAAAGTGAGGTCTGCTTCCCGGACAGCAATCACTGTCTTCCAGATTGGCGTGCCGGACGTTCTTCGAGCACTATCCACAATGACGCCTACAGGTCAAGGATAGCGCCTGGAGCCTTGATAAGGGACACCTGGCCTGAGATAGAGAAGAAGATAGATGATTATTCATATAATTTCCTTGATACCGGTTACGTTCCAGAAGGAGATTACGGAGATGGATGGACCTGGGATTCTTATGCTAATTTAGCTGACAATAACGTAGGCGCTCTTATTCCTGAAGATGTTAAAGGTTCTACGATGTTTACGTCAGAGTTGTTGGTATGGAGGTTTACGAAATGCGTGCTTCGTAACGCCCGTTTCCTTCATATTGCAAGACCTAAAGAATGGGATGATCCTGATTTCCCGGCCAAGGACAAAGTTCTTTATCTGGAATCTTTGGGTAAAATAGATGGTCTTATGGATGCTGTGTCCACACAATATGTCCGTCTTTCTTTTTGGAAATCATTAGATCCAAGATACAAAGGAAGCAATAGGAAGATAGATAAGGATGATCTCAACTTTGATTGGGAGAAGATTATGGATGAAGGTGATAATTATGTTATTGTTGGAGCATCCCGTCCTTACTTTGGGCACATAGGCGAATCTTTCTTCGATAAGTACCCTGATGGATTGTATGTAGCCATAGACTGCCCTATAGTATCATGCCCTTGGATTTTTACCGTCCGACAGATTGATTTCTGTAGGGTTAAAGACGATGGAGAAGAGGAGAACAGTAAGAATCCGTCAAGAGGTTTGGTAGGCACATCTTACGTCCTTGGTAAAACTATATACCCCTATATTTTTGGTATCAGAGAAAAGGAAATAGACCGGATAAATGTACGGGCAAAAGAAATATCGTTAAGGGCCACAGTAGAATACGCCAGCCAGTGTACGATATGCGGGGATCGCCCCATAAACTGCGCTCCAAGGAAATACAAGTACGGTGATTTCGCTTACTGGGAATCGTCTGAGAAGTATCCTGCTAATTTTGAACTGTACGACAGTAGTAAGGTTAAGATAAGTGATCATGGTTATGAAGGCAATTCCAAGAAAGCATACGACAATATCGTATCCAAGCTTACTGAATACTACGGTTCCCCCTCTACGGATGACAAGGGAATGATGTCTTTTAAAGGTCATAAATATGGTACGGTAGATACCAGTACCATCTTTTGCCAACAACCTATTCGGCATTATAAGTTCCCTGACAACGATCATATGCTTTTCATGAACCGGGATGTTAGGTCTTATGATGTTCCTTCCGATATTTATCCTATAGGAATATTAGTAGACGAGGATATGATTAACGTCTTCCTTGATTTTGCTGTAGATTCCGGATTGATAACCAAAGAGCAGCGAGATATGGTTACAGGCTATGAGATATATAGAGGTGACAGACGCCTTAATCGCTCTGTTATAGCCACCGGAATAGCTTACGACATGTACAGGTATTCCGGTCAAAACTCGAATCTTAATCTGTATCCTAATTATCCGTATAATGATTTATCGGATGACTCTTTTAATTACGCAACTGAAAAAAGGGTATCGTTTATAACCCACCCATTTTTCAGAAGAGGAAACGTGTGGTATGCATTTAGTTCTCCTGATATTTATTTCAATAAGCCTGAAACCCCTACGGAGGTGGCTATAGAAGGTTTTATAAGGGGAATGTCTGTAGGAAACTTTGATGAGGTTGAAGATCATCCCAAATGGACTATCTTAGGGAAACAATCATATAAGATGGCGGCTACGTTGGCTAACATCGAATCTACGGCCACCATAGCTTATCAGATAGCGGAAGAGCTTATGAACCGTTCTACGTCTGCGTATGTAGGTGTGATAGGTAATATCAATATGGCAATGATATTCGCTTCAATGATTGCCACCATATCTGATACGCTTGCTAAAAGACCGGTATTGTATGGTAAGTACAGATATGATTGGCTCACGACATTCATAAACAATGGCCCAAGAAGAAACCATGCTTTTTACTACACGTCTGTAGGTTACTATAATAGCATGATGGGCTTCGATGATACGGCTCCATACGAACAAAACAGATTAAGGGGATTGGCTAACACCAAGAGTCTTAAATCAGGTATGTACCCCATATCCGACCCGTCTACGACATCATCTTGGGTTACTGGAGAAGATGTGGGTGATGATAACCAAAACGCTTCAAAAGATTTCTTGTTTATAAATAACATAGATAGAGAATCCTCCATGTTCTTGTCTTTTGGAGATCCGGGAGAAAAGGATCCTGATACAAGCATCTTAAATTCAAAGTATCTTGTATCGTATCCTATGCAGGCCCAGGTATATGATACAAGTCGTATCCATGACCCTGTTATCATGGCTTCTGATGCTGGATCTAAAGAATCTTTTGAAAGAACGAAGATGTTGTCTTATATCTGTTCTCCATATATGAAGCTTATGCGGTACAGGCCCGATCAGTATGGAGCTATAGAAGACATCAAATGGATATCAGTCGGAGGATGTGGATTCTTCCAAGGAGGGAAACAACCGCTGTTTGGAGGTGACACCTACATATCGAGGTTTTCTATGAAACGGAAATTCCCATTTTTTTATAATACTGCTTTTGGTATAGGGGATATGATACCATTTGCTTACAATGATTACCGAAATGTCGGATTTCCCAAGTATTTCGTTAATTACGATACTGGAGAAGATATGCTTGAGCATACTGACAACGAACGTTTTAATAGCTGGACATCATCAAGCAAAGGAACGTATTCTTTTTATCCAAACAGAAAAAGTTTGTATAATTTAAATGGTGAGAACGAGGCTAAGAAATACGTGGATGGTAGATTCTATCTGTGGTCTTATGGTATTCCTCAATTCCTCGTAGAATCGGAAATAAACTGCAATTTCCGATTAGAAGGAGTAGAGCCCCATGAATGGTTTTATCCGGCTCATGGTGATTTTGCTTGGTGGACACAAGAAAAGAACGTATCTATCCATAGGGACAATGATTACAAGATAAGTCCTATCTATTCATCAAGAATGACATTGACGCCTAATGTATTGCCGGCGACATACGAACGTCGTTTTTATGATTGTGCTTACCAGCGACCTAATGGTGTTATATGGAGTAGGGCTGATGTATCTGAAAACAGTCAAACAGATCCGTGGCTGACGTACAAGCCTATGGACTATCATGAGTTCCCAACCAGCAACGGGAAGCTTATTCACATGAAGCGTATTGAATCCGATCAGATCCTTGTCAGGTTCGAGGATCAGGTTTCACTCCATAACGCCATAGACGTAATCAAGGAGCGCACCTCCCCGGGGCAGGCTGAGATGGGCACAGGCGGTCTGTTCGCGTCCAGGCCTCTGGAGTACAACACGACCGACCTCGGTTATTCTGGAACCCAGAGCACTGAAATAATTAGTTCAGAATTTGGTCACTTCTGGGTAGATACTAAAAGAGCACAAGTGTTTATGACCGATCCGAACGGACGTAATCTCAAGGAACTTAGTGTAGGTATCAGACATTGGCTTAAACGTCATCTTCCGTTTAAGATTCTTAGATACGGAATAACTAACATCTTAACCGGTACAGAGATGACAGAAGAAGATACAGACAATAAATTTATCGGTCTTGGTCTGTCTCTTGGATGGGATAACAGGTATAAGAGGGTACTTATCACGAAAAAAGATTATATACCTGTTAAGAACCCGGCATATTACAAATATGATGGTGGAAGGTTCTTATACAATGAAACAGAGGTGCTGTCAAACGATAAGGAAATATCTTTAAAAGACGAACAGTATTTTAAAGACGTGTCGTTCACTATCGGATATTCGTGTCTGAAGCAAGAATGGATTTCTTATTATTCGTTCTGTCCTGACTATTATATAGAACAGCAACAATATTTCCAGACAGGAATAAACTTCCCAGCATCAGACGAAGAAGGCGGCTTATGGAGTCATTTGCTGACGAATAAGAGCTTCCAGACATTCTATGGAGCAACATATCCATTTATATTAGAAGTGCCGATAAAAGAGAAATATAATGGCTCTACGCTGGCTTCTGTAGAATACGAGCTTGATGCAAGGAAATACGTCGATGATGTGAATTACACTCTTGACAGGAAAGTAGGTTTAGATACGATAACTATCTACAACGACACAAACAACTCAGGCGAAATTCATCTTGTTCCAGAAGAAAAGAATAATTTAGCGCAACGTATATCGTATCCGAAGATCGTAGGCGACTATACTGAGGTCCTGGATACTGAGGTATATAGAAGACATAAGTTAAATGACTTCTTCAACAGGGTTGACGACGACCGGTCAGAGACCCCTATTTGGATCAAGGACGATAACGATATAAATAAGTCAGTTAATCCTGATTCTCTTAATTTCAGACGGTCATGGCTGGATAGGTTAAGAGGAAGTTGGATGCTGATGAGGATAAAGAAAGTAATTAGCAACCGAAAGATTATATTCCAGTGGTTGATTTCTGAGGATAAGATTAAGAATAGATAAATTACAATATTTAATAAGTTGAAAATAAGTAGTTTTTATTTTGTGATTTAATAATAGTTGAATATATTTGTAGCGCCTATCGATCCATCGCGGACAGGTAGGCGCTTATTTATTAACAATAAAACGATGTAAAATTATGAAAAGTAACGTGTTATTGCAATCAGAAAGCAGAGAGTTGTTGGGTAGGAACATCTCTGTTATGTCAAAAGACGGTTTTGTGTGTATAACAGAGGTAATGGAAGCTTTGACTGAAAAGAGGGAAAAACAGGGTTTGGCTCCAAAAAGATTAGATGATTTAATGAGTACAAAAGGATTTCAAGAGAAAATGTATGCTTTAGTTAAGAGACTGAATATAAACAATATATGTACTGCGGTAAAAATCGCAGTACAAAAAAACGATCTGTGTATTAGCAAGTTGACTGATCTTAAAAAATATCATATGGCTTACAGAAAAGGAAAAGGAAAAGATCAGAAATGGTTTGTGGATCCTTATTTCTTTGTAATGGTTGCATTGGAATTAGATCCAGATATATATGCGAGTGTGGTTATATGGCTTACTGATGGCCTTATCAAGAATAGAAATATGGCAGGTGATGCTTATATAAGAACATGTAAATCTGTAGGATCACTTGTAAAAAACAAAAATGAATTATCTGATAAGATAAAAAGGATAGCAAAGGCTATTAATTTTATTGTATTCAATAAACATGAGGATGGAATAAGAAATATGGCAACGGAAGAACAACTTAATGATATAACGGAATTGGAAATAGCCATAAGTTCGATAATAGACGGAGGATTTATAACAAACTACAATGATCTTATATCTTATTTAGGCAAGGAGTGGAAAAAAAGATGGGGTAATCCAATTATGGCTCTAAAGTAATTTATTCAAATTAATCTATTTTAAATCATTTTAATTTGTAAATCATATTTTAGTGTCTATATTTGCATCGTAATCAAGAGAGATTATAATATAAGACAGTGGTGATGGAAGGTGATACTTCGGTTTGTGTCATAGGTTCGAGTCCTATATTTTTCATGTAAGAAAAATTAGATCAGTTGGTAGATCAAAACCTCCTTTCATATCAAAACACCTTCCAGGTTCTCCCTGTTTTAATAAAATATACAGATGGTGAGGAGTTCGGTTACTTCGAAAATTAGCGTAGTGGATAACGCGGTATCCTGTAAAAATACTTTTCATTGGTTCGAATCCAATATTTTCATTTTGTCCGGCTCCGTTTTTCCTCTGTTTGAAATATATAAAAACTAATGAGTGGTGATGGGGTTAGTTACTTCGAATTTAGCTCAGATGGATAGAGCGATACTCTTTTAAAGTATAGGTCGATGGTTCAAATCCATTATTTCATTGTTTACGCTAACTTCAGCTTTTCCCTCATTGAGTATTCATTTTGATATATTTTTTCAAGCAGTGGTAGTAATATCACTGCTTTTTTTGTATAACACTTTAAAGAAAACAACAAATGGGAAAGTTTAACAAAAAGGATGAAGGTGTTAAGCCTACGATCGTGAATCACATGGGAGAGAAGGCGTATAAGCCTAACGCAGAAGAAGAGTTGGTATCTACGGTAATGACTACCATGTTATCTGATTCTTATTATGAGAAAGAAAAAGATAAAGTAGAAAGAATTAAGAACCTTATGGATCAGGTGGATCCGTATTTTGCAGCACAAACAGCATTGTATGTTAGGAAAGAAGGAAAGCTTAGGTCAGTAACGCATCTTATGGCTTCTGTCATTGCCAGCAAAGCATCGGGTAAGGAATGGGCTTCAAGGTTCTATAACAAGATCATTATGCGTCCTGATGATATGAGTGAAATTCTTGGCTGCTATGCGGCTCTTAACGACAAAAATCCAAAGAAGTTAAGAGGTATATCCAGTGCTATTAAGAAAGGATTTAAGACGGCTTTGGAAGGTCTTGATCCGTACCGGATTGATAAGTATAAGATGGACAGTAGGGTCATTACTATGGTTGACTTAGTAAACTTATTTCACCCTAAAGGCAATCAGGCTAATAAAATGGCTTTCCAGTACCTTATAGAAGGTCGGTCTTTGTCTGGATTATACGAAAGCAAGATTCTTGAAAAAGAGATGTCTAAAGCCGGACAGGATAAGAAAGACAATAAGGAGAAGAAAGAAGCTTTAGGTGACGCTATTCGGGACGTGGTTTCTAATGTAAAAGGCATGCCTATTTTTAATATGGTTCGTAACCTTGTAAACATAATCAAATACGCGCCTGATCAAATAGATGAAGTTTGTAGGCAGCTTACAATAGAAGAGAAGGTACTTAATTCGAAGATGCTTCCTTTCCGTTTTGCTTCAGCTTTCAAAGAGGTTGAAAATATGGGCACTGATGGTTCCGATAATGATATTGTATTTGAGTCGGATAAAAAACGAGCTAAATTAACAGCGCGTAATAAATATAAGATTTTAGATGCGTTGGAGAAAGCCATAACCATCTCCTGCAAGAACTTGCCGGTATTGGAGGGGCGGTCGGCTATCCTGATTGACCACTCTGGCTCTGTACGTGGAGATATGGGAGGGTCTTCTGAAGTGTCTGCCTTTAGCAAAACAGATACGGCTGTCATTGGTAACTTGTTTGGCTGTATGATTGCTTCTGTGCTTCCTGACGTATTTATTGGTATGTTTGGTGACAAACTTATCAATTACGAATATGATAGAAGCAGAGGTGTTTTGTGGAACAACAAAAAATCTTTTACTGCCGGAGGAGAATGCGGTGGTGCTACCGAAAACGGTCTTTTTGCATTCTTGGAAAAGTGCGTTAAAGATAAGATCAAAGTAGATAACTTGTACGTTATTTCAGATATGCAGATAGGAGATGGCGAATCTATTGTATGGGAGAAAAGTTCCAATTATAAATATGGTAAATTCGCCGAACTTTTGAAAGGATTCAAGAAAGTGAATCCAAATTGCAAGATCGTTTCTATTTCTATTCAAGGATATGGAAGTGAGATGTTTTACAGAGGATCTAATATCTTGAACATAGCTGGCTGGTCAGAATCTATCTTCGATGTTATTAACAGCAAGTTCTGCGGATATAAGAATATGATTGAAGAAATTAAGAAAATAAAAATATAATCATTGATTTTGCTTCAATTGTAATTTCCATAGTAAACAAGTTTTAGCTTTAAAGGTATAGCCGAAGAAGTACGTGAGTATATCTTCGGCTTTTTTATTTACCTTTGTTGAAAAACAGTTTGTTATGAAACAAGTATTATATAAAAATGATATATACCCCTATAATGTAAGGGTATTGCTTGGAGCAGATGAAGAGTATATAGTTAAGACGTTCGCCAACCTGGAAGTAGAAGATCAGAGCTGGGAGGGGTGGACTGATGATTATGGTGGCAGAACTATTTTCGTAGGAAACCGAACCAATCACAGGAAAGAAATATGTTTCTTATTTCATTCACTATCTGATATGGATGTTAGAACCATAGGACACGAATGCCTGCACGGTCTTTCTATTTATTGTAAGTATCTTAATATGGATTACGGTTTTGAAGTCGGAGGAGATGAGCATGCCGCCTGTCTGATGGGATGGTTAGTTGATAAGGTTTGTGGTGCTTACCACAAATTTAAGAAGGAGGAAGAAAAAAATGGCAAAGAAGACTAAAAATTATGTAAGAGACAAACAACCAAAAACATTATGGAGTAAAATTGGTCCGTTTGTAAAACTTAGAGAATATCTGGCATCTAATATAACACCTGACGTGTATGCTAATGAAAGAGGATTAAAAACCAAAATAATGGAATTTTTTGGTCAAGATGTTCCGAAAGCCAATGTAGATGATTTTAGTCAGAATCTTTGGTTTAGATTCTTAAACCAACCAAATAATCTGAAAGAAGAAAATGGGATTGTCAGAATACCAGACAATATCAAATCCATTATATCTGACAGGATAAATGGTGGGTGGGAGAAAATGACTAAAAAATATGGAAGGGAGCTTGATTCCTTAGATAATAAGATAATTGATGGAAAAGTTGCAGGCAAGGACGTATCTGATTTGGAGGAGTTAAGGGATGTAACAAGTAGGAAACTTGGAATGGTGGAAGAGGGAATAGATCTCTTAAAAAAAGCCAGAACTGGAGAACATCAGGTATTTAACGAATACAATTTTATACCAGATGCTTACGGCGATTTAAATGATTTATCAGGCTTATCAAGTTTCACTATGTACCGTGATGATAGAGGTAGGATGGTCGTAAAAGATAAGTATGATTTTTATAGAAGCGATCAACCTCTTGGTGTAGGGATTGTTACTAAGATTCTTGATACAATAGGATACCCGTTTGATATTCTGGATTATGTAGAAGATAAGAATCCATATGAAGAGAATGATCCAAACAAGGTTTTGTTGAAATCCGCCATTGATTCCAAGAATGATCTGGATAAAAAAATGAAGATAAGATCTAAAAAACAAGGAGGGGATTCTTCTAAGCCGGAAATAGATTGGGATTTATTCAAATCCAAATATGAAAATATGAAGCGCGTGGGTAAGGGTACGCACCGCACTATGGACGTAGATGGAATGAATATGATCTATGATGCTTTATATGATAAAGGTTTCAATCAACGCCAGATAGAAGCCGTATTTGGAAATATTATTGAAGAATCTGGTGGAAACCCCTACGCTGTGTCTGAGGATGGAGAATTTAGGGGACTTTTTCAAGAATATTATAAAAGATATCCGCCAAAAGAGTTTGAAAGAGATAAAGAAAGATTTAAGAGCGATAAGCGTGGATATATCAATTACATGATAGACAGATTTTATGATCATGTTCAAGATGCTGGGATGTATAGTATAAAGGATACTAAATATAATAAAGCCATTCATGCAGTAAGCGAATTTATGTCAGAAGATCCAGATACGGATTATTCGTATCCACTTGTGTATGCTTTTGAAGCTCCATCAGATAAAGAAGGAACTTATGAAAATAGAAAGAGCGTATCAAATTTGATAAGCCAATCTTATGTTTTGGATAATGTTGATAAAAAGGATAATGATAATACTATTGTTGATGCTATTCTTGGAATAAAAAATGATCTTGAGCTACAAGACTCTATTTCCACTACAAGAGGTGAAGCCTTTAAAGAAGCCAGAAAAAGAGGTCTTAAGGAATTTACATGGAATGGAAAGAGATACAATACCAACATGAAGAAGGAAGGTGGCGTAGTTGGCAAGCAGCGTGAAGCATATGAATACTTTACTAATAAGCGCGGCATGTCCAAGATACAGGCGCTTGCTATCATAGGTAATCTCATGGCTGAATCCGGCCTTAAAGATGACATATACGGAGACAACAAAACATCATACGGCATACAGCAATGGCATAATGAGCGCATGGATAAATTGTTCAAGCATGCTAAAAAGAAAGGTCATTCTACACCAACATTCAAAGACCAACTTGAGTTCTTGGCTGACGAATACGAAGGAAAGACCGGATATTCTAATTTCTTATACATAAGAAAAGGAAAAGAAGGACCAGGGTATTACAACTACAGCCGGCAGGACTTTATGAACGCCGATAACCTTAAAGATGCTGTAATAGCTTGGAACCAAGGAGCAGGGCGCCCTCATAAGAGTGTTATAAGAAATGATGACCGTTATAACTATGCTATGGAAGTTGCTAAAAATCTTGGTTTGGAAATTGAAGAAAATTCAGTATCTTTGTATGGTCAAATGGGATTCGGAGATGATGGTGAAATAGCAGCATCAGTAACACTTCCAGAGGTAGAAGTGGCAGCCGCCCTCCCTAACCCGGAAGCCCCGTCCCAGGAGGAACAGTCCGAGGAAGAGAGATTCCGTACATGGACTGAAACGTATGGTAAGGACATCATAAATCATTTACTGACGTTAGACGGGAAAAAGGATGGTGATGACAGTGATTACAGCATGATGTATAAACAGCATGAAAAAGAAAGCGAAGAGGATAAGAAAATGGCTTTGATTAATGCCGTGCTTCCCAATATACAGCTTCGCATTAAAGGCGTCACTGATAATTAGAACAATTATTTTATTTCTCATATTAATAAAGCGAAGCCGGATTTGAGACTCGTTATGCGGATACCGAAGGTTGAAGAACGATATCAAGATAATCCGGCTTTTTTGTGCGATTTCGTGAAGGATGGAACTATCATCGCCTTGGTTTAACAGAACAGACCTACGTACCTCCACTGTCCTGACGGGCATGGGAGCCCGTCTCGCCTACCAGCCTGCCTAATTCTCCACTGGCTACCTAATATAACTATTAACGTCACTCCATCACCTATCTCCTTTCAGTCGATAGGTTCAGTCGTTTTTTAAATGTTATATGTTCTTTCGCATCGTTCCCTTCGGTCACGATACTCAATCCTTTAACACAATTAGGCAAACAATACAATAGACGGAAAAAGTAATTTGTTAATCTGTTCACTCACTTAACTCCCTTCGGTCGTTAAGTTCATTCACTGTAAACAATTATATGAATAAATGGTAAAGTATATAAAATAATATAAATAATATAATGAGTAATATCATTGAAAATGGTCTTAATATTAAGGAAAACGGAGACTATTCATAGGCGTAGTTTTAATTCAAGATTTGTTGTCCCACCACTGACGGTCAGTCGGTTACGTTCAGAGTCGTTTTCCTGTCTCTTATCCAAACCGTCATAAAATAAAAAACCTTGTATCCTATTTCTCTCAAACCGGATACAAGGCAGTGCATTTTCTTCTTTTTATATAAAATCATATATTTGCACTAAACAACAAAAACAATATGGAGACAAAAATAACTGAAATAATGAATCCTCACAAGTTACACGACAAGCTCTTCAAGAAAGAGCGGGTCTCTCCGATAGAAGTTATATACAATAGCTTCAGCAACTTAGGGTACAATGTAGTACGCCGTCCAGCCGGTCAGTGTTTAGGCAATTTGAGATATTTTAATCTATTTTACGACAAACATACTCATCATTTCTATCAGAAAAACAGGAAGTTGAGATATTGTAGTAATTTTCTCATATCTGATTACTGGAAAGATAGAGTGCGATGTTTCATAGTTTGGAACTTTGGATTTGGAAGATTCTTTCCGTACAATGACTTTATTGAGGCTATGGTTTATGATTATCTTCGATATGGGAGAAAGTCAGTTCCTTATCTTAAAAGCGTGCAAGAGGCTGAAGAAAAGTGTGTAAGGTTCTATATCCGGTCTCAGATAGATATGCTTCGTAAGGAAGGATATGCCGCTTATCGGGCTAAGTTCAAGGAAGAACGTCCTCAGTATTTCATCGGAGACGATAGGACGGTGTTTAGATGCCTTGACAGCTCTTTAAAAAGAGAAGAGAAGATTGCTGCATGCGTAGCCCACAAAAGGGCTTTAAAAGAGGGGATAATGACTTCCTTCATCAATCACCTTAAGAAACATCCTACCACTTTATATTCGTGGTTTTCATCAGAGGTAGATAGCGAAGGAAAGAATAGGCTCTGTCTATCTGAAAAGGCTGTTTCGTATTTGAATAAGAGACTGGTTCGCAATGGGTTAAAGTCTCTTTCTGCATCATATCTTTTTAGAACGTTTAGAAAAATGGTGAAGACCTTGTTCGGTTCCAATGTCAGGTCGTTCTTGAATAGCTGTCTGATGTCTGTTTCAACAGAAGAGGTTTTAACCAAATCTATGAAGAAAATAGTTTCCAAGACGGTGCTGTTTTTGTATAGGAGAGCGCTTAAGAACTATCGCCGGGCATGCGGTCTTAAGTACGACCCTGATTCGGGCGGTTTGTCTGTCATACGTCCCTGATTTTTAAACGTATCCCATAACGTTGGATTTTCTCGTTCGTTTCTCTTATCTTTGTGAAAAAAGATAGTATGAAATTACGAATCATAAAAAATCGTCCGATATTCGCTCCTGGCGGTAGTGTTCAGGATAAGAAACAGGATATTAATGTATCCTCTACTCAGCCTATTCTTGATTATGGAACGCCTGTTAATAAATGGGGTGAATCTGATATTCAGAATATATATATGCCTTCTGATGTGACTTTAGAAACAGAGGAGGGGGAGATAAATCCATTTAGTAGTATGCCTACATCCGATCCGTTTTTTGAAAATCATGATGCAGGATATGCAGGATATCTCGCTGATAATAGGGGCATGGTTAAAAACGTAGAGAAATCAGTCGTTGATAATGCAATGAATTTAGGTGGTGTTGATTCTGATTCCTCTAAAGAAAAACGTTCCCAAGATGGTAATCCTCTGGATCCTATGACTACCCCATATTATTCACCCGATCTAACCGGCAGAGCTCAAATGTTCGGTACAAGTCTTGGTCGGATAAGAGCCGGTAATAAGGTCGGTGCTAATGTGGCTCAAGCTACCTTGTCTGGTGTTAGTTTAGGATTAGGTCTTACCCGTAATATCATGGGAGCTTCATCTGCTGCGTATGCAGCCAGCAGAGACGAGCAGGCAGCGAGGGAAAAACTTGCCAAGGAGCGCCGGCAGCAATTCATCAAGTGGGAACGTGAAGGTGGTGGCGTGAATTTAGGTAACGGTCAGAAGATAGATACGTCTGATATGACCGGCGAATATATTTATCCTCTTCCCAAGTCTATGGAAGATGCTGCGAATGTAGAGATAGAGAAAGGCGAGTACGTGCTGACTCCTGACTCCGTAGGGCCTATGGAAGCCAAAGGGAACAGACATGAAAATGGTGGCACTCCGGTTGATTTGCCAGAGGCTTATATTGTTTCCGATTATCGTAAGATAGATGATGAGTTTGCCTCTTACGTTAGAGAAAATTATGGTATTAAGGCAACGTCAAAAGATACATACGCTACACTCCTTGATCGATATAAGAAGAAGATTGGTTTGTCTGATAAGTACGAAGATCAGGAGCGTGTATATAAGAGATTAGAGAAAAATGAAGATGTAAAAGACAAAAACACATCTAATCTTAATGCTTCTATTCTTTCCAAGTACGTCAATGAAAACCAGAAAGAGATAGACGAGCTTGAAGCACAATTTCGTTCTTTCGCTGAAATCGTTTATGGCAAACAGGAAGAATCTAAGCGTAACGAGAAGATGGATGCTTTTTTCAGGGATGGCGGGGTTGTTGATCTGAATCAGGTAAAGAAACAAGCTAAGGCCTTTAATATTGCAGAATCAGATGCTAAGAACTGGATATATGACGAGTATGTTAAGCAAACCAGAAAAATGGCTGAAGGTGGACCTACTCAGAAGGAGCTGGAGGAACTTAGAAAGAATGCTATCGGCTACAATAAGCTTATCAATCAGTTATTTGGACGAACTCTTAATATGACTGTATCTGATGTTAGTGGTCGTGAGCAGATTCTTAATCCTGATTCCAGTGTCAATGCCAATCAGAATCTCCAACATAGAAGCAATTTAGGATACGGCAGGGTAAATGATAAGGCGGTATCTAATTTGCTCGACGTAAACCGATGGGCTAACAAGTACAATACGGATGGTGATTTTGATACAGAAGGTTTCCAGAAAGGATACAACAGGCAATTAAATGCATTGTGGGCGTTAGCTAATGTAGGCGCTATTACGAATGCTGATGCAGCCAAGAAATTCAGAGATGAATACGGATTCTGGGGCCAGGACGCCGGAAGCTACGGAGGGAATCAGGCTTATAATTCATTTGCCGTAGATGATAAGTTTGGTCAGACAACAGCTACTCGTTCTTATTATGGGTTGGACGTTGTTTCGGCAGAGCAAAAAAGATTGTTAAACGAAAAAGGGATAAAGAATTATGTTGACTTATTTGGTGATAAATCTGATGCCGCTAAGAAGATTCTGGGCTCCGATTATAATAAGTTTGTTGCTTTAAGAGATAGTGGGTTAATGCCGGAAATAGACTTCGTTCTTGAGTCTGTTAAACCAGAAATGAAGCCTATTGAGGCCGGTCCCATAGCACCAGGCCTTACACCGCCTAAGATTGGATCTCCTGGAAGGGTAGAGGTAAAACCGAAAGCAAGTACGCCTACGACTGCAACCGACACCGATACAGAGGAGGTGGTTGAAGACAACGGACCTAAAGGGCAGGGCAGACCGGCGGCGTTCGGTCCTATCTTCCCGGAGATGCTGAGAACGCTCGATACAGGCTTGGAGATAGAAGGTCTGGAAAGACATCAGGCTCCGAGAATAGACCCAGTTCTTCAATCTGCTGATCAGTATATCAACGAGCTCAACCGCGCGACATCGGCTCAGTTGGACGCAGTAGGTGACGTGCCCGACTCCCAGCGCTCCGCTATTCTGGCTAATATGAACGCCATAGCCGGAAGCAATATAGCCAAGTATATTAACGAAGTAAATTTCAATAACGCAAGGCAAATAAACGAAGCTGATAGATTCAATGAAATGGCTTATGTTCAGACAGACGATAAGAACATAGCGGAAAGGCAACGTTATGAATCTGGGTTATTGAAGGCTATGGCTATAAGGGATGAAAATCTTGCTCGTTATTATGATAGCATAAACAGCGAAATACAGAATAAGTTCAATGTTCGTACATCGTTGAATACCATAGCTTCCATAGCTCCGAATATGAGAATGCTTCCAAGTGGCCAAATTATTTACGTTCAAGGTAATCAGGATGTGATGAATATGGGTGATTATTCTACACCTTACTTGAGAAGTTTAAATGAAGAAGATGACGAAAATAAAAGAAGAAGGAGGACCAAATAGTGGCTTCACAGTATAGTATTTTAAGGCAATATGCCCCGTATGTTAGTCCTTACAACATAGATCTTGTTAAGGACGTCATGATGTACAAACAGCAGAAGGTTGATGCTGCTCGTGAAAAGATCTATACCCAGGTAGATTATCTTATGGGTCAAGAGATAGATAAGCCTGAAGCCCGCGCTTATATGGAAGATAAGATGTCAGGTGTGATTGCTAACATCAATCAAAAATTCAAAGGCGTGGATCTTTCTTCTGATGGTATTACGAGAGCTATACAAGGAGAGATCAGTTCAGTGTTGGATGATACGGTCATTAACGCGATTGCCGGCACAAAAGAAGGCAGGAGAATGCATAAAATGCTATCTGATTTACAAATAAATAATCCAGAACTTTATTCTGCTGCGAATGCTTATGCGGCTTTAAAGCCGTATAATGAATGGGTGAATGATGGAAAGGCTGGTTCCCGTCTTGCTCCTCTTCAATATACTCCTTATACTGATTATAATAAGGAATTAAAAGATAGGATAGATTTTATAAGCAAGCTTCATAAAGGAGCTAAAGTTCAGATTCCTATTCTTGACAAGGATGGTCATCCTACCGGGGCAGTACAAGAAGTAACTAAGGATATGCTTACTCCTGAACAGATAGCTTCTTTCGCATTGTCAGGGTTATCAGATAAAGCAAGGCAGCAGATGCAGGTGGAGGCTATTTACATGGTAGACTCTAATCCCTCTTTATATTCGTATGATTCTGTTCTTGGTTTTATGAATAAGCAGATAAGTGATAAGCAGAGGTATGTTGATGCTCTTACTGCCGATCTTTCCGGTTTGGGTTCTGATCCTGCAAAGAAAGAAATGGTTGAAAATGAAATAAAGAGAGCCAAATCTGAAATAGCTTCCATGAAATCTGAATTTAGCAGAATGGATGAAAGGACTTACGATCCGTATCTTGGAGCGATGAAGGTTATTGAAAATAATTTTATTAATAATGCTGCTGCTTCATATGCTTATGATAATTCGTCTTTCATAATCAAAGCCGACGAGCTTTACTGGAAAACCAAAGAATATAATCAGAGGGAAAGATTAGCTAATTTGAATTTCGAAAAATGGAAGATAGAATTTGAATATGAAAGAAATAGGGATATTGCAGAGTTTGAATATGGTAAGAATAAGGATGAAGCCAGATTTGGATTAGACGAAGAACGTCTGAAGATGCAGAATAGGCTTAATGAAGCCAGAATAGCAAAACTTATGTCCTCTGGTGCAGGAGCGGCAGGCGGCAGAGCTGGAAGCCGAGCCATGCAGGTGGGCGTTGGCACAAACTCTGGTGGAACTATTTCAGCTAATCCTATCGAAACTAAAAATATTAGCATATCAGAAGAAACTCATAAGAAGTTTAATAAGGCATATACAGATCTTGTAACATCCGGAAGTAGGCTATCTACGGCCCTTGGTGCTGAAAACATGAAAAATATTCAAGCTGCCATATCAAGAAATATGACGGATGAAACATCAGGATACAAGTATCTTATGGATGAAGAAAAACTTCTTAAGTATATAAAGGACAATGGAGGTCTTTCTAATGATATGTTTGATAAGCTACCTATGGCAGAGAGAAAAGCTGCCACAGATGCTTATATGCAGCTTAATAGCGCTGTAGACAAGATGGATATAGAGAATGATAGAATTAAGAAGGAGAATAAGATTTATGATAATATTGTATCTGAAATAGCAAATGCGATCGCGCAGAAGGAAGGAGGTAAACCCGAAGAATATATAGCCTATGCTACAGCGTTATCCCTTAATGATATTTTAAGAAAAAATAGAGGTACAGTCGGCGATGTAGAATCTGGAGTAAGATATTATGAAAAAGGATTCTCGCCTGCTGATATAGCTACTATAAGAAAGAGGGTGAAAAATGATGGCATTGATTTATCTAAAGTATTTGAGAGGGATAGCAAAAGTGGCAGGTATTTCTTAAAAAAATACGATGATGTAAAAAATAGTTTCTCGGATGGTGAAGAAAAGGTGTTTTTTAATGCACTGTATTCTATTAGTGGAATGGAGGGCGTTGGAAACTATGCAGTAAGTGATATTAATATAGCTGATCAAATAACTAAGGTTCAAGATGATGGTATAAATGAGATACGTAAAGAATATCTCGAACTGTATTCACCTAACACAGTAACGTATTCAACCAAATTAACCTCCAAGGAGGCTGGTTATAGAGAGATGGGGGTTCTCAGGGATCTATTTACTAAGAAAATGGCAGAGCATCCTGTTGGTAAATCGAAATCATCATCGGCAACTATTGAATCATTTTCTTTGACAGAATCGGGAATAGCCGACAATGGAGAGAAGACTTACAGTTTGGTTGCTAATCATACTGGTGAAAGAGGGGAAATAGATATTGTTGAGGTATCTGAAACAGAGTTGATAAATAATGGCATAGATCCTGGTATTAATACTCCTTCCGTCGATATAGGTGGATATGAAAGTGGTATTATAAGACCTACATTTGGAAGTGATACCAATATGTGGTATCCGAAGATGCTTGAAAATTCAGATATATCACCCGCTTATGCTTCTGTATCTTCAATGATGAAAGTGTTATCGGATATGATAAATGAATCTGGTAATAATTTAGATGATATGCCAGAACAAAAGGTTTGGCTTCTTAATGCAGCTAAAGATATATTGGATAACAGTGGAAAGCTTGGTGTAAAGGTTGAAGGTTATGATCCTAAGACAAGTTACGGTTATGGATATGAGACAAGGCTTTATCTTATGGAGAATGGTAAACCTGAGTTAATAGATTCGTTTGATACTCCTAATGTATGGTTTGCGGATAATGTGTCTAAAGAACTTGCTGTTGCGCCTCAGAAAAAAATAGTTGATTTTGTTGTGGCAGCCATAACAGAAGAGATTAAGGATATGGTGGCAGCAAAAGAAGGAGGTAATTTGCCTACGTCTTTGAATAAAAACGGCAAGTTGATGAAGTTGTTGAATAGTGTAAATAGGGAATAATATATGGAAAATAAGGAACAGACATTGGTAGAGAAATCAGGTTTCTTACCATCTACTGGATTGAGAGGGTATAATGCCGGAGTTCCTACGCGATATGAAGAAGAATCTTCTCTTATTGAGGGAGCAAAAAGAGAGATGGAGAGGATGAAAGTAGGTTCATATACTCCCCCGGTATCAGCCATAAATCCTGATGATGATTCAGAAAAAGGATATGATATTAGCGGAATAGATACTTCTTTTGATGTAGACACATCTTTTTCTGGACTAAAATCGGCTCTGAATGGTGGAGATGATCCAAGAAAGAAGAAAGAGGAGTCTTATAATAAGTTAAATTCCATGATAAAATCTATTCAAGATAAATCAAGGAATACTTATTCTGGTAAACAAACGTCTTATGGTGAGGTTATAGCTGGTAATCAACAGTCATCTGCTGCTGATTTTGGTGTATTTGGTAAAGGAAGAACTATTAAGTTAGATGAAGCATATGACTTTTTATCCGATGGGAACATCGGTCTTGCAAGGTTTAAAAGTTATATGCCAGGAAGGGATAATGAAGATTATTACGGAAGAAGTCAAACTACTTGGAATAAGGCTGTTAATGGCATAGGGAAGCTTGTCACAAAAACAGCATTATATGGTGTATCAGGAGTAGTAGGTATTATCCCGGCTGCGTATAATCTTATAAAGACTGGTACGTTATCTTCTGCATTTGACAATGATTTTACACGAACCATAAATGATATAGATGAAAGAATAAACCACTCTCTTCCTCATTATTATACAAGAGAAGAACGTGATATGGGATTTTTGCAGAGTCTTGGAACTGCAAATTTTATTTTTAATGATGTTATTGGAAATGGTCTATCGTTTACGACAGGAGCTATTTTGTCTGCCTACCTTACAGGTGGGATGGGTGTGTCAAGTCTTGGAGCTGTTGGTGCTAAAGTAGGGATGAGGGTGGCCGGAAAGATGGCGGCGTCTAAGATTGCGGCAAGTGCTGTAAAATCTGCTTTTGGAGCGTATAGGGCAGGAGCGATGTACGGCAGGGCCATAGGCAATATGGCCAAGGTAGGAGTAAATACGTTTGTGGGCGCCGGCTGGGAGTCTGCCGTGGAGGCTCAGTCCTTTATGAAAGACTCTGAAAGTAAATACAAGGAATATTTTAAAAATATGTATGGTCGGAATCCTAATCAGTCTGAGATGGCTGAATTTAAGAGTTCTATTTCCGATACGGCAAACAGCATATTTTTAGCTAATATGGGTATAGTTGGATTATCCAATTATCTTCTTCTGGGAAAATATCTTGGAGTAGACACTGGTTTTGCTTCTAAATACATACCTGGATTAAAGGGTGTATCAAACACATATAGGGGATCAAAGAGTTTTGTAGATCGCTATTTGTTTGGATTAGGGACTAAGAAGGTAGCGGGTGATGCTGGAAGATTACAGACGGTAAAAGCAAATTTATTCCAGAAATCCTTAGCTACTATTTGGAATGTATCTAAAAGACCCATATCTGAAGGTGTATGGGAGGAAGGCATGCAAGGTGTTGCTCAGCGCATGGGAGAAGATTTTATTAGATCAAGATATGATAAGACGTATCTTGATGCTACGTCTTCTATAGTTGATTCTTTTTCTAAGGCTATAGCTGAACAATTTACAACCAAAGAAGGATTGAAAGAGATTGGCATAGGAGCCCTGATTGGTGGTTTATTTGGAGCCAGAAATGGTGCTTTTGGTTTATATGAAAGGAGAAATAAAGAGCGTACTATTAATACTGATGTTGAGAAATTTAATAGTAATAATGCTTTTACTTCTCAATCCGTAAAAGACTCTATGCGAAATTTAGCCGAATTTAATGCTCAAATGAATGATCCTGAATCAGATTATTATTCTAAATTTGAATTATCTGACAGAATGGGAATATTAGAGGATACGGCTAACAATTTCAGGTCAATGGTTAAAAGCCTTGACGAAAATGAGTTGGCTTCTGAAATGAAAGTAGATGAAGAAACTGTTAAAAAATACAAGGAAGATATTATAAAAGATTTTGATAAGAAGTTAGCCAATTATAAAAAAGCTTCTTCTTTTGCTGAGGCTATTACTGCTGAGACTTCATCTGATCTTTATCGATCTAATGTTGCTAATGCTGTGTTTAAGGGGTTGGATGCAGAAGATATAGCAATGGAAGCATCAAATGATATTGCTGATTATGTAAATGACAATAATTTGTTTGATGATATAAATACGTTTTATTCATTATCAAGTCAAGCTTTTGATACAGTTAATCAGTTAAGGGAATTGCGTAATGAGATCAATGATCTGAATGCTGAAATAGAGAGGTTGGCTACAACTCCGAGAAGAGTAGAGGATGGCAATGATACCGAAGCAGAGGCTATAAAACAAAAAACTATTAAATACGATAATCTTAATAAGGAATATAGAAGGTTGTCAGAAGATCTTCTTAGTAGTTATAAAGAAGTATTTTATTCTTTTGATCCTGGAGTATTAGCTCTTGAGTTGTTTAAATCCGAAACAATAACTGCTGAAGATATATTGAAAGCTTATGACTCTGTAGCTTCTTTAAGTACTTATATTGAGAATAATAAAGGGAAGAAAGAAGCAGAGGATTTAAGAAATATGGTGGTGAAATACCAGAAAGCCATTACCCAATATAAGGTTTTACGGTCATTTATGAACTCCATACAGGATAAGAAATTCATGAGACATGATTTTTCTTTATTTTCTAAGTTCTTAAATGATATGGTATCTTCTAATACTAAATCTATAGAAAGTGATCGTTTTTACCAGACAGAGGGTAATAATATCAGTTTGGATGAAAAAATAGATGAGCTTCTGAATAATGGAGAAATAAATTCAGATGAAGCATTTACCATGAAAGTATTTGGTCATCTAAACGATGGTATAACTCAGAAGCCGAAAGAAGATATATTGTCTGATTTTGATTATGAGTCGGCAATGGAAGATCTTTTGTCTGCACCTATAGAGGTTAAAGAACGTATCGTAGATAAGATATATACAGGTAATCAAGATCTTTTATCTCCAAGGGAGAAGGAGATATATGAAAAGTATAAACAGGATATTGATGATTATATATCAAATCTTGGTGATAGTCCGGCTAAGATGATAAAAGATTTATCAGATAAAGTTAGGAGACTCACTGAACATCGATCTGTGTATGAGGATAATAAAGCTATTATTGATATGGCTAAATCCAATTTGGAACCAGATCAAAGGAAGGAACTTGATGATGCTATTTCTTCGTATGTTGATATAATGAACAGACGGGATAAAGGGGAGAAGGTTGACGAAGATAAGCTTGCCGATTCTGTATTTACCATAGAAGATCTTGGCCAGGTTGGAAACATCACAGATCTCCTTCCTTATATCGAACAAAACAGGATTATTGATAAAGGTCGTATTTCCGAATCTACGTTAAGTAATTTTGGGGAGGATGATACCAATATAGATTCTCTTGTAAATGAGTTAGATGAATCCGATAATACGCCTGGAGCTAACATAGATAGTGCCCAAAATCCAGAGACGTTGATGGTTAGAAGAATATCCAACGATGGCAACGAAAGGTATGAAATTGCGGGTCTTAGAGCCGATAAATTTATATCTTCTATAAAATCATTGGTTCCTATTCAAATAAGCTCTGAAACGAACGCTAATGGTACTAAAAGGTATTCTCTTAACATAGGTGGAGAAACGGCTACTATAATTGAACTGCCTTATCATGCGAGATGGTCTATAGACAAAGAATCGGCTCGTGTTCTTAACCGTTACACAGACGTGTCTATTCAGGACGTGGGTAATTCCTATTCTTTGGTTTATAAGCGTCTTGATTCAGATGAATTGGTTCCGTACAGAACGGGTGTCGGATTCGGAGAGAATGAGGTAGATAAAATAGATCAGGAAGCATTATCTTCTTTGAAAAAAGGAGATAAGGTTAATCTCGAAATAGATGTAAATGATACTTATAATCAGTCTCTTTTTGCCGAATACAATGATGCTGTTCAGTCCGGCGATAAAAAAAGAATAGAATCTGCTGAGAATAAACTGGTGTCCAATATGGTTATCAAGGTCATGAGTGGGAACAGATTCGTTTCTGTTGTAAAAGCTGATACAGGAGGCATAGATGGTATAAGTAAAATAAGAAGAACGGCTTTTAACAAGTGGAAGAAGGACGCCGGCCGGTCGGCTACCATCGGCGTCGGCACGCATGTTGTTGCCCAGACCCTTCCCGGAAGACCGGTGTTTAACATGAAGGTGAACGGTCAAGGATATGGCCAGATAGAAAATCTCCCTATTACCGAAAAAGGTGCTGAAAAAGTATCTGATGTTGGATATGTATTAAATGGCAAAGTCGTGCTTAAGAACGGATCTAAATACACAGGCTTCCCATTTGCTTATTCTATATTAAATGACAAGGGGAATAATTACAAAAATGTAAGAGTTCCGGTAGTCGTCATCAAAGGTAAAAACGGTCTTAATTATCTTTTCCCAGTTAGCCTACGTTCTGTAGAATCAGAGGAAGGGCAGAAATGGATGTCTTTTATAGATATGCTGCTTGAATCTGGTGATTCTGAATTGCTACAGATGGGTCAAGATGACATACAAGATCTTAATGCGTATCTAACCAAGTTAGGTCTTGATCCGGCTTCGTATCAAGTATCGTATTTGAATCCTATTTCAGGTCTTAGAAAAGCTCGTGAGGCTATAGAAGAATTATCTACAGTTCCTGATGTTGTTAAGTGGGTAGAAGATGGAAGTAGGAGCGTGAAAGACATTGTGACGTCTGAAGTAGAATCTGGAATAGATTTCGAAGGTGAGATGTTTGTTGCTCCTAAGATCAGGATCCAGTTTGGTAAATCATCTTCAAGACCTAAATCACTTATAGAGGATGATCTTCCTTTCTCTGATGAGGGTAAGACCGTTACTTCTAAGGAAGACGTGGAAGTTTATGAAGAGGAAATGCCAGAGGAAGGGGCTGCCCGGGAGACTCAGCCGGCGCCATTAGCTCAGCCGGCTCCTGCGGCACAAGATGCGCAGTCTTTACCTGGCAAGAAGCGTACCTCCAGGAAAAACTTCTCTCTTATGTTAAACGAAATAGAATCTCATATAGAAAAAGAGGGATTGCCGCCTTATGCTAATATTTTTGATTTTATAGCAAGGAAGATTGTAGGAGGTGATTTGAGGTTTCTTCGTGAGAGAGGTAATCCTAAAAGCCTTAAGGAGGAAATGGGATTAGAACCTAAAGGAACAGTAGGTGATAAAATATCCACTCCTTCCGGTAAAGGTGGTAAGACTTTAGAAGAATACGTTTCTTGGCTTCGTTCTCAAACAGATCAGGTAGTCGAGGATTATGTTGGGCCAAGATCTGACGAACAAATTATATCAGAGTTGAAAAACTTTTTGAAATATATTAATTTTGTTCCAAGCAAGGCTTTGAATTATTCTCTTAGAGTTAATGGCATGGATACCCTAAAAGAATATGGCACAAAAGAGGAAGTAGAAAAAATGGAATCTGATATCAATAGTTTGGTTTCTAAAGTTTTGCCTACGGTGGACAACCAAACTATAGAAGATGTTTCTACTGTAATAAAATCAAACAACTTGCCCGCCATATGGGGGCCCGTGGAAAGCCTTGATATGACAAACGAGGAAAAAATAGAGTTTTTGAATAACGTAGCAGATTTCCTTAGCGGCATACCAGAGTATGATGCTGTTGTGGAGTCTATAGAGTCAGAATCAGATAATATTTTAAATGATGGAAAAGAAGGAAGTGCAGAAGGCGGTGCGGTACGCACTGAGGAAGATGGCGATAAAAAGGGAGATGGAGAAGGCAAAGGACAATCCAGAACAAATGTCGAAGTTAAAGGAAATGTCGAATTACCTGGATCTACAAAAGGAGAAATAGAAAAAGACGAACCTCGTATATCCGAAGAACCGCTTACTCACATATCAAGGGTGACAACCCCTTATTTCCTGTACGGCGGTGATGAAGCATATACATCTGTTCCGGCTAAGGTAGAACCTATACCGGAGAAGATAATGGGTCGTAATGGCATTAAATTTGGTATGAGTGTAGTCGAGTTAACCAAATTAGGATACAAAAAAGCTGGTGGAAACTGGATATACAAATTCTACATGAACTCAGGTTTGTATGATTTGTACAACATCAACACCGGTGAGGCGTTCAGGGCTAAACCCGATCTTGGAGTTAAAATAAGTTCCAGTGAATTTATACGTTCCTTATTACAATCTGGAAGAGAAATACAGAACATGATAAGAAACATGAGTCAGGAAGAGATAGACAGGAATAAGAATCTTGTAAAAAAATCTGATAATTCAGATTCTATAAATGAGTTAAATAAGGAGTGTTGAGTATGAGAAGGAGATACGAAGATACCTCAAGTCTTGTTTCTTACCAGTTGAAGACCAATCAGCAGGGGGGGGGATATAGAGGTTTATGTTGATGACAGATTTGTTGGAAACGTAAGTGAAGGAGTTTGCAACTGGAGGGATATTGAATACAAGAGCAAGGTTACTATATCTTTGAAGGGAGTAGAGAATAAGGCTAAAACTTCAAATAAAAGAGTTGGTCCTTATTGTCATATTAGTAGCATATTTGGAGGAAATGAATCTTATCATGAAGGTCCAGATAGTAATATTAAAAAGAGTCCGGTTACTACTTTTATAATGTATTGCTATAAAAATGGGAATATTACGACTACCACCACTTATACTAAAAATTTATCTGGAACTCTTCAGCCAGGTAAAACACAATTGACTATCAATTACAAACAAAGTAAAAGTCAGTCTTTTTCTGGTGGTTCTGGAGATTATGTAACATCCGTATCTGATTTCCCTTTTGTTACTGGTCCGGGAAATGACAGTGTTGAGTTCGAAGGAGAGGGAAGATTGATAGTTGAAACAGAGGCCTCGCATTATGAAATAGAAGTTTCATAATTTCTATTTTTATAATATCTTTGTCTAAAATATTTATCACTATGGGTGTCAAATGTCAGATAGAAAAGAAGGAAAATAAAATAGAACGGGTTGAGGCTCCTAACGGGGAGTCTTCCGTTCTTTACGAAAGTGCCTTAAAATTATTAGGAAACAGTGAGCGGGCTCTTCATGTATGGGCTAAGGCTTACACTCCTGGTTTTTTGTCGTATTACGGTCATTGGAATAACCCGGCTCCAGGGGAGATGTTTAATACCGATTCCAATGGTGAACCTCTTTTAGAAGACGTGCTGTCGTATATGAAGCGTCAAACTTATTTTGCCGATCCTCTAACGGATCAGGATGTTAAGGATGTAAGAGATTTTCTTTTATCTACCTATGGTGTTTATACGGCACCATCATTATCCAACATCATTCTTCATTATTTTTATGTAGATGGTAGTTTGATACTGAATGAGCAGAATTTAAGAAGATCAGGCTTGTATAATGAAACAGAGATAAGTAGAATCTTATCTGACCCTTCTGTTCTTAATGAAGTTTTGACATCCATGAGGAAGTTATTGGATTATTCCAATAACGAACATGATAGGGAAAAAGATAATTATTTTATGTCTATTGACTATCAGTATGGTCCTATTGTTTACAAGGAGGGAGTGTTTAACCAATTTGGTAAAAAAGTACCATATAATCCTTCTGAGCTTTATTGGGCTATGTGCAAAACAGTAGGCGGCATAAAAAACTTTTCTGAATTTTCATCTGCTTTTGAATCGTTGAGGAACCTGTATCCTGAGCTGGTCGAGAAATTTGTTTCTGATAAAAAATTTGCTGAATCTATGTTTGATGAGTTTTCATCTATGGAAAAGATACCGGTAATAAACATAGAAGGTGATGATGTGGTAGAAGGGAAGAAAAGATCTTTATCTAAGCTACAAGACCTGTCTTATTATAATCCCGGTAAAATAGAATTTCTAAGAGCTCGTATATCAGCTTATTTAAATAGGGCTAACGCTGACACCGAATCTGATTTAAGAAGCATGATATGGGATATAGAAGAGGCTTGTACGTGGTTTGGTATAGATATAATAGGGACATCGGAAACTTATGATGGCACAGAACAATCTTTGAATAAGATAGATAATTTGATGCTGGATCTTGATATTTATGTGGCCAGGCACAATGATGTGAATTATGCTCCTACGCTGGCATCTTCTATAGACGATGTTCTTGGTGATAGCACAGATTATTATTTTGGATTATTACCGGAGTATATGGATAATTTGAATATCGTTTATTCTGAATCCGATATAGACCCAGTAGAGGCATTTGAGAAACATTCATTGCTTAAGGTAGGAGATAATCTATATCAAAGGATCAGCAAAGATGATCTTAACGAGATGTATCAAATATCAACAGTGTTAGCCAAGCACGACCTAACTCACTTTCCTGCTAAAATATATCCTGAATCTTGTTTTAAGAACGGCGTTTTGGATAAAGAGAAAGTACGGAACGTAGATAATAATACGCTCATGGATTCCATTAAAAAATACGTCAGATCGTTCATGGATTCTCAGAACACAGAGGACATGATAATGACCAGGATGGCGTTTGGACACCCGGCGGTACTTGACGTTCCTTACGTGGATGTGGATCGGGAGTATAGTCGATACATGAACAAAAAACAAGATAGCGAAAACCCATTATCCTTATTCGATTTATACCAATCTTACCTTGACAACAAACTCCATAAAACAAAATTATATGATAATGCCTATAAGTATCTTGACTTCAAACCTGGTCCATCTTTGGGTCTTATTTCTGATGATCCTGATATTTTGAAATCAATAGAATTATCTTTATCTGGAAAAGACAGGTTGATGTTGTTTGATTATAGCATGACCAGTACCGACCCTTCTTTATCAGAATTGTTTTATTTGGAGAGGTATGACCCTTCGTATGCTGGGAATGATTTTGAACACTATTTTTACACCAGGCACCCGTATTTGTTAAAAGAAAAATCGGGTTCTAATATCGTAGAGCAAGGTGGTGTTATAACAGCAGAAGGTATTTATGATAATTTTATAAGAGTAGGTAATAAGATATGGTCTAAAGTAAGCGAGAGTAGTTCCGGCTCTATCTACCAAAATCTGACAGGAACCGAATCGGAGGTGAAATACGATTCTACTCAGAAGGCTAAGACGGTAGAAACTGATTACGCTCCATACCAAAACAGATCTGGCTTGACGCAAGACATGACCGTAAGCAAGTCTGAATTGGATGATCTTAACAAATTGGAATGCAGGTAATTTTTGTATATATATATATATATAGTTTTTTCATAGTTATAATTTGGGAAGTGAGGCTTGTGAAAGTCTCACTTTTCTTATATATGCACGTATATCAATAACATACAAGAAAAGTTAGATTTTCATTGTTTATGAATTATTTTTATTAAGTTTGCAATATTAGTTTCAGGAAGGGATTATGGAAATAAGGAAAAAGTAAGAACCGAACGTAACTAATAACAGTAGGAAACGAGAATCAGTACCATCAAACGTAACAACAGCATTCATCTTATGTATAAAAACATTATGAATGATTTAGGTCAATTAAGAACTGTAGTTTCAAAATCCTATATTTATAATCTGATACAAAATCAAACCGGATTAAGTATCAGAACTATATCCCATGTCTTGAATCACACAAAAGAACAGGATACAGATTCTTTGTGAAAGGCATACATTTTCCTACATTTGTGTGTTCTTTAGTTTTTAGATTTAAGTTTTTCATGGTATTAGTTTAGATTAGTGTAGATCAGGGCTCGCAGTGATGCGGGCCCTGGTTTGATTTAAAAAGTATTAAAATATTTGCTATTTAAAATCCTGTTCCTATCTTTGCTCCAGAAACAATGAACAACGAGATCCCACCTCTGGTTGTTTGATGTTGAAAGATATTTTTGGCTCATTAGGGTTTGTCATAGTGGGATCTGACATTCTCTTTTGGGCCTATTTTTTTTATCATGGATAAAGTTTCTGTTTTTGAAAGTTCGGATTTTGGAGAGCTTAGAATTATTGTAGATCCAAAAGGAGATGTTTGGTTTGTGGCGTCAGATGTGGCTAAATCTCTTGGATATATAAATGCTAAAGATGCGGTAAAAAGACATGTAGATGATGATGATTCTATGCTTTTTCAAGTATCTGATAATCAATGGGGCGTAAAACGATCTATATTGAAAACTAGATATATAGATAGTATAAGAATAATTAATGAATCTGGTTTATATTCTCTTATATTATCTTCAAAATTAGAGTCTGCTAAGAGATTTAAGAAATGGGTAACATCTGAGGTTCTTCCTTCTATTCGTAAAACAGGAGAATATAAAACAAGTTCCGGTGGAAAGGGAATTTTGGTCCCTGACTTTTCTAATCCGGCAGATGCAGCAAGAGCCTGGGCTGATCAATATGAAGCTGCTCAAAAAGCTATAGCCGAAAAGTCGCAGGCAGAGGCAGAGAAGCCACAAGCCAATTCAATATCTTGTCTGCGAAACTTGACGCCCAAACCGTTATGATCAACGACAAATTCTGTCAGTTGGAAATGAGGGAGATGCAGACCCGCGTGGTGGATCTGACGGTAGAGCTCACTGGCGAAACCAAGACCTATACGGTCCCGGAATCCCAGAATGTGGCTAAGGCTATGGGCATAACATTATCTACCAGCATAGATCCGATTATGAACGAACTGAATGCTATAAAAAAACACCAGTCAAGACATAATAAACAGCGTAGATGCCCATCGTGCCAAGATAGAGGCTTGTGAATCTATATTAGAAGACATCAATCCGGCATTCAAACAAACGAGAGAGCAGGATCGTAAAATAGCTGGTATAGAAAATAAGGTGAATGACCTTACTGATTCATTCGAAGATTTAAAGAAGTTAATTGTAGAACGTTTGAAATAAGTATAATATGATAGTATATGATTTAAATTCAGGACACAGAGAATATCCTGGATATGACGAGATAGAAGACAGACGAGGTGGAGGCAGAGGCAGAAGCCGGCGTTCTGATGGGACGTACATGGGGTACGGTGGTGGTATTTACGACCATTACGGTATGCATGAGAAGATGAAAGAAATGGAAGAACGCGAAAACGAGCTGGAAGAAAGGGAAAGAAGGCTCGAAGAGCGCGAACGTCGTCATGAAATGGAGGACCGGGAATACCGGAGGATGGGTTACGAATCCTACCCGACCGATTACTATGGAGACGACAGATACTACGGTGACGGACCTCAGATGCGTAGAGGTCGCGGACGTGGCAGAGGTCGTTCTTATTGAGGAGCAGACGCAGAGGATCCAGCTTATCAGAAATATGTAGATACTTACGGCTACCATTTTTCTAATGCTCTCGCTGATGAGGCGGTAAAGAAGATGGTCAACGTCGATGGATCCAAGAGGATCTGGAAGCAGCCGGAAATAAAAGATATTTTTGAAAAGTGCGGAGCGAAGAAGCCGGATAAAGCGACATGGGGCGATGTCCAATATGTCTTTGCAATGTACTATTCGGATGGTTTTCCGAAGGTCTTCAAATGTGAGAACGAGTTGGTGAAAGCTACGTTAATGTATTTGGATGATCCGGATGCTCCCGAAGGAGTAGCCTTTATAAGATGGCTTGCCGTGCAAGATTACCTCGGCGAAAAAATAAACTGGAAGGATCTGACCTGAGATCCAGATCCAGGTCCTTCCGGTGGTGCGGGAGCCATAGTAAAAAATATGATTCCCGCATTCCCGTTTTTCCCGTTTGGAAAAAAGGAATAAAAATATTATACCGGTCGGCGGGCAATAGAATACCCGTGGCCGGTTTGTTTCACATAACTTTTTTTTGACATGAATATAGCACACGAATCTAAATCGAATAAAACCCCATTGTATTTAATAGGAGAGTTGATTGGCGTACCGAATACGGTTATGGACTCAGCATTGCATGAACTGAAAGATAGAATAGACAAAGACCCTAAATATAAAGATGTTAAAAATTGGCTCGAATCTTTACCCAAGATCTGAACCTATTTTTTTCAATACCAGGCCCGATGCGATTTTAACGTATCGGGTTTTTATTTTAATTCATATTGTTTTATTTTAAATCTAATTAATTCATGAATGTCGTACTTTTGTTGAAAAAGTATTCTATATGGAAAATAAGGAAGATTACGTTGGTTACGAAGATCAAGAACTGTGTAACCTGTATTACAAAGAGGCTGAAGCCATGAGGCAAAAGCAGGACTGGTCTCGGCTTAGGGCTGTCCCTGCTCCGGCCAAGGGAACGCCATCGCCCGGCTGGGGTCAGCTTGGACGTGGAAATGATGTCCGTGTTAAGTACGTTAGCATCAATTCAGGATTAGGAGGGGACAGATTATGACTGTAGAAGAATTGGCTAATAAAAGATACAGTGGCGAATTTGTTTTCATGCTTGGTCATTTGGAAGGTATAACAAGATTCGTTTTTGAATGTTTTGATCCCAGACCTGATCACGAAGGTAAAAATACTTATATGGTTTCCTATTTTGATAAGGGACTTCGTAGAAGAGATGTGGTAGATGTGCCATGTTATATGAATGTTTTAGCAAAATAAATTAAAATATTGTAAATATCGTGGTTAGAATCGCATATTTCGGAACCGATGGCTGCCCTGGTCATTACGCTATTCCGATACGAGGTAAATTCACAGAAGAGGATATTAAGGTAATAGAATCTGTAGATTGTGATGATTTCTATAAGGTATTTGACGTCATGCGTTTTAAGATAGCTGAGTTTAAAGGATGGACGATATTGGGGATCCCGGCAAGCTTAGACGATCATAGACCTGGAAGCAAAACCGTTATCTTCATAGAGGGTGAAGCTAACGAAGCTGATTTTATAGAAGTCACACAAGAGTATTCTTTTCTTAAAAATAAGGTAAAGAAACTTGCCGAATTGTATCATGATGGAGAATGGCTTGCGACTGGTAAATTGAATCAAGATCCGCCTACTAACAAGGAGCGGTTTCAATTTACATTAGACAAGGATGATATCATTAACATGATTAGGGGAGTCGATTTAGATCCTTATTCTGATGTGGCGAATGAAATGGAGAAAATCGGATTGGGATCATCATCTGATTCTTCATATGAGGGTCCCACATGGTCTTGGTTTGTTAACAAAGTAGAACTTTGGCAGAAGAATAATGTATGGGATAGTTTCTCCGCTGAGTTTTTGTGGGGTTTGTATTGTAGGATAAAGAAAGTATAGTAACAATTAATTTAAAACAAATCATGGAATTAAAAGATTTTAAAGATGTGGTTAGAGTAATGACAAAAGAAGAGTTCGAATCAGCAATCAACGAAGATATTAAATTCGTTGAAAGATTTAAGCATTTTTTTTAAACGTGATGATGTTGCGAGGATAATAGAACACGTAAAGTCAGTGTTAGAAGCATCAGTAGATTACTTCTATCCTAATCATCCTGAAGTAGAATTTGAAAAAGATTTTAATATACAATACGATGTCAATAATATCTTGAACAAATACGGCCACACCGAAATGGGTCTGTATAAAATACAGCTCTATGTAGAGAAGATTTTGGGTAGTATTCAAAACAAGAAGCCTGTAGACGTGGGAGAAGTTTCTGATGGATACCATACTTTCAATGAATTGTATCGGTATCGCATGTTGTATAACGCCGCCTTCTTTAATCTATTAGCCAGAAACGGACAGGTTGAAGTTTGTAAATCAAGGAGACACAGCGACGGAGAAAAATGCTTCGGTTCTGATGATTGGTTTATTGTGATGGCGATCCTACCTACCGGTCAGGTATCTAATCACTATGAAAGCAAATACTGGGATTTGTTTGATGTTCCTGAAAGAGAAACCGCTTTCGAATACGATGGCCATACACCAAATGAAGCCGCCGACAGACTTAAAAAGTATCTCAAACTGCCTCGTCGTGGCATGACATTCGAACAGGCTTTAGAACGGCTTAAATTAGGTCGTAAGATAAAAAGAATCGATTGGGGTAATTTGCATCCAAGAATCCCATTTGCTTTAGCTATGGGAGTATGTCAAACTGGTAATTGCATAATTTAATTGAGCGCAGATTCAAAGGACTTAAGTAAATCCTTTTTTGACGTATATAATAAAGATGAAATAAAACTGATATACGCAATAAATATCAGTATCTTGAAAGAAATGTTTATCATATGATCACCAAGCAGGACATACAAGCAGCAGCATCGTATATTTTCCGAAGTAGTTTTGTCTCGGAGGACCAGGCAAGGAAAGCAATGGTAAAAGCCGGCAATAACGCTACCAAGATCCTCGTCAAGACCTTTAGAGGCAAGTTGTTCAAGAAAGCTTTTGAAAGAGCCCGTAGAGGAAAGGATATCAGTTCTTTTGAAAGACAGGAAAAAGAAAGTGGTTTCAATTTTCTACACAATCATAATAATGGTCGTATGCGAAGCGGTCATATTGTAATAAACGGAATTGGTATGTTTAAACAAATAATGAAGTCGGGTACGTGAGTTATCCGACTTTTTCGTATATTTGTAGCATGGCAAAAGGTTATTATTGGATACCACAAACAGATGAAACGTTAAATGGCATAAGCTATTACGTGACTAAGGTAGTAGGAGATATAGTGTTTGATACTAAACGAAAAAGAATAGTGTTTCAAACTACCAGGTATTTCCCAGTAGGCTCCGTATTCCATTTTACTCACAACTGCTTTAAATACGTCATAACCTGCCGGCTCCGTAAGCCGGGGCTGTGGTATGAGGCAAGGAGGGAAGACTGCGGACCTATTGGACCGGATGATGTGGAAAGGTTCGAATCAGGAAGGTTTATTCATAGAAATGGGTACAAATATAATGCGTAAGCGTAACTTGACGATTTACGTCAGATTATAATTATTTTTTTCATAATATTTATTAAGCCGTCAGACTGGGAAGTTAGACGGCTTTGTTTTTATCATGTGCCTGATTTTTAATTACCTTTGTGTCAAAACAAAATAAATTCTTATGACGTCAACGTGTATTATTAAAAGAGATAATAAAAAGAAAGTTGTTTCTGTCTCTACCAGATCAGGGGACAGGTCTATGTTGTTTGATAAGATAGCATCTATTCCTCTTATGGAGAACAGGGAACGGGCTACTACTGTTTTTAAAACCGTATTTTCTAATAAGTTCTTAAAGGATTTTGGCGACTGGAGAAAGAGAGTGCCTATCAACAAACCGGCTTATAATAAGGTTAAATCCAACATTGATCTTATTCCGGAAGCTTATAGAGAAAGGGTGCTGGATAAGGCTTCTAAGATGAGTAATCCTGTTCTTGTATCAAAATCAGATGCAACTTATGGGATTCAAGAATCAGGCTTCGGATTCTATAGCCAAGATCTGGGTGATAATATTATGTTGGTGGATGCTATGATCCCATCAAGTATTTCCGTACCGGAAGAACCAGGAATAGACGCCGGGCAGTATTTACAAGATGCTATATCTTCGGACTTCACTCCCGTATCTGTGGTACAGGATAAGGGTGTTAATTATATGGTTATAAAAGACGGTCTTAAGATATTTAGCCCAGAAGAGCTACCAGAAACAGATTCTAATCCTGTGGGTGTAACGTATCAGACTGGAGAGCCTCGTTTGTTTTTCATGAACGATCGTAGTCAATTATTTGAAGATTACGGAGAAGCTCTTCGCTCTGGCGGGAATGATATTAGAATAGGATTCTTATCAGGAACCGTTCAAGAATCTACCGTGGATGGCGTGGCAGACATTACTTACAAAGCTGGAAAGTATGTTCTTAATAATCCCAAGTCTTTTATACCGGTCATGACCGCTTCTGCTTCTACTTCTTTATCAACAAAAGGCGGGATAATTAACTACCTTATAAAGAAAGGTCTTTTGTCAGGATCTAAGATATTCGATTCTGAAACAAGAAGCTATTATCTTACAGGAGAAGGTTATACAGGACAAATTAGACTTTTCAATTCAGCCTTATCATACACCGAGCTCCGTAATCATTTTGGTTCCGATGTTTCCATGAACGACCAAGGTATGATAACCATAAGCTCGTTGGATAACAGTAAGGTAACTATGAGACTCGCCACCGGAGGAACGGAAAGGGTTAGTAGGGAACAGATAAAGAACGATCTTAAGTCAGGAAGATACAATGAATTGGACGCCAAGTACGATCATTTTGATGCGCTTGTAGTTTCATTCATATTAGAAGATAACGATCTTTATGCTGATACTAAAGCTAAGATCGTATCAGATTATAGCAGGCAGGAACGTGACCAACGAAATTCTATTGTCGAGATACTGAAAACGCTTGGCGTTAGTGTCATAGGTATGACCGACTATATAGAGAAGTACCAAACCAAATACGGGCACGAACCTTCTGCTAAGGCATTGGCGGATATTGCTAATAACGTAATAGCAGTTGGTGAAGATGCTACTTTATCTGATTTAGTAGAAGAAACAGCCCACTTCCTTGTAGAGGCGTACAGAGATCAGAATGCTGTTGAGGCTGTTCTGCAAGATGTGGAAGGTACGGAAGAGTGGAACCAGTATGCAGGTCAGTATTATAATACATACGGTAAGGTATATGAAGGAGCTGAGCTTGATAATGCTGTTAGGAGAGAAATTCTTGGAAAGATCCTCGCCAGGGAGATGCAGACCGGCACAGCACAGGCGCCGGTAGAGCCCACCTCCTTCCTGGGGCGCGTCCGGCGGCTTTTCTCTGGAATAGTAAGCTGGCTTAAATCAGCTTTATCAACCCAAAGACAAGATTTGAATAACGTTATTAAAAACATTCGTGATCTTGCCATTACTGACATAGATAAAGGATTTGACACCTCTCTGTTAAAGGATAATGACTTTACATTATACTCCCTTTCTTCTATGAACAAGAACAAGTTTCTTGAGTCTAAGATCAGATCGCTAAGAAAAACATTAAGAGACTTACGTCAGATAAGCTCTGATAGGGCTGTAACTACGTCTATGACCCTTGCTCAGCTTAAGACCATAGAAGATAAGATAAATAAAGTAGAGACCGAGATAGACAAGAATGAGATGGCGGCTGCCATGAACAGCATGATCTCCACAGCCGAAGCTCAGGTCAGATACTTAAGCAATGTGGTGAACACCATCCTTCATGGTGATACCAAAGACGGTAAGCTTCACTTCAATACCAATGATCGAAAGAACGTAGATATTATCAACAATCAGGTTCTTCCGATCATGAACGATCTTCGAGGATATATCCGTAACAGAAGTACCGAATTTGATGAACGTGAAAAGCAGGATTATACAAATAGGATCAATACCGTCATTGCCGACATCAATGGTATTCAGTCTGATATTAAATCAGTACAAGACCTTGATGAAAGTACGTTGCTTGATAAGTTAATGAACGAACTTCATGTGCCGGCAGATAAGGTAAAGAGAGTAAAAGAATTTTTCGACAAGGTTCAACACGATGTTTCTTGGATAAGTAGGTGGTTTGGTATATTAGAGCATTCTTCCAGTCCGTTCAATAACGCTCTTGGAGCTATGATTGCCAAAGACAATTACAATGCGATGGTGAATGCCCAGCCCGCCATATCCGACTTCCTGGCATATGCTAAAAAGCATGGTTTTAACAAATCTGAATTTGAAAAACTGCTTCAGAAAGTAGACGGCAAAACTTCTAATTACCTTCGTAGTGCTCTTGATATGGCTAAATACGATCGTAATAAGAAGCTGGCGCAGATGCGAGCGTTTGCGACTGCCATGAACATAGAGATATCAGAAGAAGAAATTGGTGATGTGGTTGACAATAATCGTAATTACGTATTTAAAAGAGAAGTAGTTGACAAGGACGGAAATACGGTTACTGAAAACGCTAAATTTAAACCATCGTCCGATAGGGTTAATACCGATATTTTTACCATCGAGCAGGAAAAGATCTATACGGAGCAGATGGAAAAGTGGGATGCTGAAAATTCAGAATTGGAATTTAGTGAAAGTTATGCCACAAGAATGGAATCCATATACAAAAAGGCTGAAGAAGAATTAGGACATCCGGTTTCTCAAACAACCAAAGAATACCTTAATGCCTTATCCCGGCAAAAACGGATATTGAGGCAGCCTTTTATTGATAGCGGTGGTAATTTTGATGAGGTTGCCTACTATAAGAGTAGTAACTACGAAGAAGAAGGACTGCTTCGTAAACAACGTAAGGAGGCAGCTTCGGAATACATATATGTAGGAACCAGGAGAGTGGAAAAAACCGGCGACCAACTTAAGATGGCCAAAGAAATACAAGCCATAAATGAAGTTTGGAGAAAAGAATCAAATAATGCCACTAATGCCGTATCAGAATCGTTTTTGCAAAAATTAAGAACGATTCAGAGCGAGTCGGGAGGAGAAGCTGCGCTGAAGACACTTATGTTGGGAGGTCACCTGTCGTTCAATGATCGGTTTTGGAATGAAGTAGAATCGGAACAGTCGGCGCGTACCGAATCAAATAACAAGGCTTCGTATCTTAAAATGGCGCATGATATCATTAGTTCTACGACAAGTGATAGAGATGCGACTGACGTGGATTCGATTGTGAAAGATATAGAAAAAAATAAGGCCATTATCAAGGAAATAATCGGAAACAACCGAGATGTGGCTGATATCGGAGAAATTAACGAAGCGACATTTACCTCATCTGAAAGAGATGCTTTTAGGGCCGCATCTGAAGCTATTGAAGCTGATTACGCTATCTTAATAGATTATGCTAAGATGGTGGGTCTTGAAGATATTGATAAGTACCTTACTAAAAGCAGTAAGGCCGAAAACGAAGTAAATCAGTCTTATTTAAATGCTCTTGCTGACTCCAAGGAAGTGGAATGGAAGTTCGTACAACGTCATACTACGGCGAAGAAAGCAAAAAGGATTCAGGCTTTAAGGGATAAGCTGTTTAAGGCTGCTGATAACCGATATCTGTTTACCGTATCTGAAACCAACTACCTGTCAGAAAAGCTTGGTATAAGCAAAGAATTAGACGGTAGAGATTTCAGGAATGCTGTTAATGCTAAGATGGCCAGCTTGTTTTTAAATAATACAAGAGAAGAGGGCATAGAAGAGGCCAATGCTATTGTTAATGAATTTGCCAGGAGCCAGGTCTTTTCGTACTATAAACGCATGGCGCCTACCGGATATGCGGCCATGATCGACAAAATAGGTCGAGGTGAGATAGATGTGGCGCAGATGGTTAAGGACGTACAAAACGGTACATCCACCCAAGATTATGGCATGGACATATCGTACCTGTCTTTCGATCCTGCAAGGGCATGGGTGGCTGAATCTGAAGCCGAAAATAGCGGCCGTAATCCCGATTATGTAAAAGATCATGGGTATGGTCATCGCATGCCTAAGAAAAGCCTGTATCGTGATGAATCGTATTTCAATGACTTTGGTATCAAGTATGATGCTGACGGTAATGAAGTTGCTACTAAAAACGTAGAGCAGTGGAATATGATTCAAAAACTCAAGGAAATAAAAAGACAATCACTTGATCTATACAAAGAGCAGAGCCCGAACCTATATGCTATTCCACAGATATCAAAACAAGACATAGAACGTGTAGAAGGATTGGGTATTAACTTCAAAAATACGGTTCGTAATTTTGTATCAGATCTGTGCCTGGACAGAGTAGACGATTCTCTATACGGTAAAACCAGACAGGGGGAAGTATATGATCCTGAAGACAGGCTTAGGTCTATACCTAAATACTACATATATGAATTGGAGAACCAAGATGATGTATCTCACGATTTTGGCTACTCTTATTCGATGCTTATGATGCAGTCATCGTTATACAACGAAAAGCAGAAGTCTATAGAGCTTGCCCAAGGACTGGAGCAGATGTTGCTGAACAAACAATTTGAGGGCGGTAAGAAGGCTGAAGCAACCCAAGCATATCAGATGTTTAGGGACTTCTTCAACGATCATTATTATGGCATTAGGATGAACACCAAAAAACTTACGGTGAACATCGGAGGATATACGGTAGACCTTACAAGAATTATGATGGCTGTTGAAAGGTTTATGTCGGTCATGAACTTGGCACTGTCTCCGTTTGTGGCAGCTACCGGCGCCCTTACCGGCCACATCAACCTCATCATGGAATCTGCCGTAGGACAGTATATAAGCAAAGATTCCCTTAAATACGCATCGGCTGAGTTTTCACGTCTTGCGCCATCTTGTATAGCAGAAACCGGAGACATAGATAGAAAAAGTAAATTATATGTCATAGGTGAGAGAATGGGGATATTCAATATCCGAAATCGTATGTATGGTGCCGGATACAATAGAGCGGCCAGGACCTTAATGCATTCGCCTATGTATGCTTTTATGGAAATCCTGAACTACCCTCTTGATCCGCAGGTTATGATTGCTACTATGGACAATGTTCGTTATTACAAAGGCCGGTTCTACACGTTCCAAGATTTCAAGATGGAAAAAGAACGAAATAAAGAACAGAGTACCATAAAAAGAGAATGGAACGCATTAAAAGATCGTACTTTATGGAGTATGGTAGACGTCGTGGATGGAAAGGTGGTTGTAAAGCCGGGATCGGGTGTTACTGTTGAGGAAGTTGAAACCCAGATGGCTATAACCAGAAATCAAGTTCGTAGTTTGTCGCAGATATGTAACGGATTTTTGAATGAAGAAAATCGAACTGCCGCATCGCGCAACTGGATAGCCAGGTTCATGACCGCCCACCGAGGCTGGCTGGTGCTGGCAGCTCAACGTCTGTGGAAAAGACGTGGCTTCAATTTCCAGACAATGCAAGAAGAGGAAGGGTTGTCAATTACGTTAAAGAATATGATAGCCAAAGCATTTAGCCTGGCTTCCGAGTCTGGTATGAAAAACATCATAGATGTCTGGAATGAAAATAAAGACAATATGAATGAGGTAGAAAAAACCAATCTCAAACGTCTCAGTGTCTATGCCGGCACGTTCCTTATCATGCAGGCCGTATCTATGCTTCTTGCCGGATGGCGTGATGATGATGAAAACGAAGAAAGTTGGCTTACTCAATTTGGATCCTATGTCGGATTCAGAACCATAAACGAAATAGCTTCACAGATGCCGTTTATTATGGAGCTTAACGTGGTAGATATCATTAACGATCCGTTTGTTATGGGGCGAAAACTGAAGGATCTTACCGATCTTAGGAATTATTCACTTGATAAAGTAACATCCGGTACATACAAGGGAGAGTCTAAGTTATTTAGGCAACTCGCCAAACAGACGTTTATCAAACAATGGTATAATATCAAGACGCCGGAAGACGTAGCGCGCGCCTATAATTGGTGGCAGCAGACGAACAACAAGTCAATGATGTTCTTCATCGGCGCCACTCCTGATTCGGAAGGTGATGAGGATACAAGCTACAAATAGACGAAGAATATCGAGCTTACATTACTTTGATGTGAGCCAGATATGTTATCTTAGCATTGTCAAAGAGTAGACTATACGTTTTTTTGTTCTTACTTTAAGGTTATGTAGGTTTAATTTTTTCTGAAATTGTTTTCTTACCGGTTCTCAGTCAGAGATGATAGGGAACCGGTTTCTTTTATGTTGTCAATTATTGCTATCTTGCAAACAAAAAATCATGAGACGAAGATTTCGAATAGGGATGGGGGGGGGGTAAATCCCTCGCTTATAATCAATAAAGGCATATACATCCAACATGTAGATGGAGGATTATATACAAAAGAAAATTGGTCTAATAAAGGATATTCCAATGATCTATGCAATGGAATAGCTCTTGTAGATAAAGTGTGTTTTGTTATAGCCACCGAATATATTGGCACATTTCGTTGGGGTAAGGATGGACAAATAGACAATATATTTGCACAAGATAGTTCTCATATGGGAACTATTAAAAAGGATTATTGGGGGCGTGAAAATCAGAATGCGTATCTTGAATATGATACCAGTAATACAGATTACGCTTTTAATAAAGCTAATAGCTATTTATTTAAAAATGGTCAAAATGGATATGTAGGTGGCGCCGGAGAGTTTTTTTTGATATCATTGTATGCGAATGAAATAAACGAATGCCTTTTAATGGTAGGAGGTACGATAATGAGTAATAGAATGTGGACATCCACTCGAAATACAAAATTTTCCTATTCGTGGTATTATGATATAAACATCCAAGGAGATCATTTGGATACAGGTTCAAGGGGTAGTTATCATTATGTCCGTCCTTTTACTGAATTAATTTTATGAAATTATGAGAAGAAGATTTGAAAATAATGCTAAACTATATGAGTATAAAATAGTTAGTAACTGTATAGGGGGGGGGTGTTATGTAAACAATGAACTTATCGGAACCATCCCTGATGGTGGTGAGCTTATATACCAATCTTCTAAAAAAAAGGTTGGATACTGTGTATATTCGAGGAGGTGTTCCAATAGAAGATAGGCAAGAGATCGATAGTCAAGTTGATACGATAAAGGAATTGCTTGAACAGGATTCGGTGGTTCTTGCTATTGCTTTAGAAACCTCTCCTTATTATGGATTTAGAGTAAGTGTGATAGCACCTGATGAGTTTACGCTAAGAACAACCAATAGGATTTATAGAACCTTTTTAATAACAAGCCTTACTCCACCTGCTGCTATATACTGTATAAACTTTGGTGATCCTATTGTCCTTAATTATGATAGTTACCAATATGAGATGCCAGATCTTGTAATTGATGGACCTCATGATAGAATAGTTAGGGCAGATCCTAATCTTACTTGGGCTATAAAATGTACAGATGCCGACTTTACACCTTTGCCATATCCAGAATCATGGTCTGGCCAAGGTTTAAATTCTATGTTCTTATCAGAAATGAAGCGTCTCACTCCTGGTGATCATCATGTATCATATACGGCTTATATTAATTTGGACTTGATAGATGATGGCGGAAGTAAAATTCATACTGAATATCTAATATTAGAAAAAACACTTAATTTTACGATATGACAACAATCCCCAACCGTACACCTATTGTATGGCTGGGGATTGTTATAATTACCATCTTTTCTTGCAACAAAATACTAAGGTTTCATACGTTTGTATCCAAGAATCCCGCTTGCTTTAGCTATGAGAATATGTCAATTCCCCATTAGTTAATTTTCTTTCAACTATTCTAAGAGGAATATGAAATAAGTTCCTAAGCATTAATTTCATGACCTGTCCTATCTGTTAAAACCAAACCAACACCTTCTATAATATATCCTACTACAGGGGCTTTGTCAAATTCCTCCTTCGTAGCCCAAGTAGCATTATCAGGCATCAGATCCTTAAATGCATCCGAAACATCACCTTGGCACCAGCAGTTATTTGATGTAACAATACCCTTCCCTTCAATAGTCCACCCTGTAAAGGACGTAGATCATATATAACCCATCCGTCATTAACCTGATGATTATTTGAACATGATGATAATACTAATGTCATCAATAAAATAAAATACTTCATATTATTTTCAGCATAAAAATTTGTAACCTGGTTTTACAGCTTCCGCTTCTTCTCTCGTATCAAACATTAAGGTAGTGACAGCTCCTATTCCTTCACAAACGTAAGACACTTTCACCCACCACCTAAAAACCCCAGAGCCATAATCGTCATAGTACGGCTCAGAAAGAACTTCTTCTACATACCCATCCAAATAATTCACGATTGCTCCTCCTTATTTTTAGATTCTGCCTCTTCGAGTATGTTGATCACCTTATCGACAATATCCGAATCAGACATTTTCTCAATAAAAACATCCATTGCCTTAGTTATGTCATTGGCTTCTTTTTCTTCAAGAGCTATTTCTCCACCGGTAATAGCATCAGATAATGATGTAGATAAGTGTCTTATCTTATCAATGCTCATAAACGTAAATGGATTACCACCCCATCCACCACCCATTTCTTTCATGATCTGATATCCACCTGAAATAAGTCTGCCTGATGTCGTGGCCAAGGAGGATACGATTAGGGACAGTACCGCCACCTCCGTCCGCTCCTCGGATACACCCCTCGACCACACGGCTGCCCTTATAGCGCCGGCCAGGTCGTCTATGTATGGCATGAGGTAATCTTCCATCGCTTGTGTTATATCAGCTATAACCTCACTACGCTCTTTATTTATGTAGTAGATAGAAGCATTGTACTTCTTTATCTCTTTGTCCATATCATTTAAAAGACGCTTGATATTGTGCTTATACATAGGACTGGTTTTAATTACTTCCTTTAGCTTAAGAATGTAATTATAAGCCTGGTCATTTACGAACAACGTCATGGTTTCAACCGTTGAATGAAGCGTGTTGAGGCTGTTAAGAATCTTATCGAAATTGTTTATCAAATAAGCTTTTCTGGCTTTTGCTGCATAGTTAATCATCGCATTCGAATTTTAGATTTTCAAGTTCATGTATTTGTAACCTAAGAGACTTAATTAAATTCGTTCTCTGTTCCTCTGCATGTTTTAAAGCCTCTTCCTTGCTTTCAAAAGCACAATCCCCTATCTGATAAGGGGTGTAACGACCAGGAGTGTCGGCTAATAAAAGACCACCACAATCTTCTATTCTGGCTTTTACCTTTCTTATTTTCCCATCTTTTAGACACATGTCTGTAACCCATACGAATTTACCATATAATTTATCATACTCTTCTGATCTCTCTTCTTGCAATTCATACCATTTAGGCTTAGGAAATCTTAATGTGAATTTAACCTCAGTATCTTTTTCTAAGACATTAATATCGTATGCTTCCGGCCACAGCTCTTTTATGCTGTCTTCGTCTTCGGCATACGCTACAAGTATGAATGAATCATCGGATTCACCACTACACCAATATGGATATTTTATAGGCCATTTGACTGGACGGTAGTCGTTACCGCAGTCGGATTTTTTAATGTAAAATCTTGCTCTAATCATATCGTTATTAATCTGATAATTTTTCTATTTTAATTAATTTTGATGATAGATACATATTCCATTTCCCTCTGCCTCTGTCACCTTTTTCGTTTTGTTTTTGGATTGTCAAGTACAGATCTCCGTCTTCACATACTTCAACTTTTTTCAAGAAGCCTATCATTTCATCTCCTGCTTCGTGTAAAATACGGATCTTATCTCCTTCTTTTAACCCATAATTGGAATCAAAATATTCTTTTTTGATTCTATCAATGTTGTCTTTATGGTTTTTTATAGCATAAAGCTCTTTTCTTAATAAATAATTTAGTTGTTCTATTGTCATTTCTTTTCCTCCTTATTTAATGGTATTAATCCTTTCCCGTGCTTATCATACCACAGCATAGCTATACAATTCCATGCACATTGTGCAAGATGAAAAGCTCCTGTATCTGAGTCTATTCTTTCCCCTTTCATGTATTCCATTAGGTGCCTGGCAGCCGCAGCACGATACCGTTCAAACCCGTTGTCAAGGTTCTGCCATTTATTGGGTCCGTACTTCTTTGCACCAGCATGATAGACTCTTACAATATCCTCAATCTCTTCCATTGGAAGCAAATCCCATCGTAGTTTGTCGTCAATGATGTCATTCTTTACCGACTTACTTTCTTTATTTTCAAAAAGAGTATTATCACTCTTAGATATATATTCAACTGGTACATCGAACTCCATACGACCTTCGTATGACAGTGTAACTTCTGTATCTCCTTTTTTGATATCCTTTTCACATGCAACCTTAAGTCCTTTTCTGGCTACTGTTACTTCACGAACATTAAGATCTCTGTTAAGAACTACATCGGTTCCTTTTTTAATAATAATATCGTCCATCTTTTATTTTGTTTTATCGTTGTTTTACCATATTTAGATAGTAATATAATTCATCTTCGTCCTATACCCTATCATTCCTGTTTTTCTCAAAATACTGTCTTACGGCTTCAATCGCCTTATCGTCATCAAAAACCTCTACAAATTCCTCATAGAATCTATTTCGTTCCATAGAGAACGTGTTGCTTCCTTCCGGAATGGTCCTGAATACAACTACTTTCTCTCCGTCTACGTTCGTTCCTATTATGTTATTGTGAAGAATAATAGAATAGCGCCCAGAGCTTTTGTTTTGGACGACACTATGTTCGAGATTGTAGAGTCTAAGTAGTTCTCTTATTTCTTTTACTCCCATATTATTTTACTTTTTTAGAGGTTACAGTCTCTTCTCCCCATTTCTTTACATATATAGATCTCATCATGTTCATTAAATTAGAGAAAGAAGAGATGGTTCCCATCTCTATGCAGAATGCAAGATTAGACTGTAGGGTTTCAAGTTCTTTCAACTGCTCCTGTGTAGCCCTATTTCTTATCATGCTTTCATGCTCATTAAATACAATCCAATTTAAGCCTTTAGCCATCTTGGAGTAATCGGCATCCGGAAATCTTGATATAGCTCTTGATAAGACATTGTATTTATCACCTGCCTCTATTCGGTTTAAGATAAGCTTATCTGTCAACCACGTAACAACCTCAGCGTACAACATAGGGTTCAGTTCCATAGCTACAAGCACCCATATATATGGATTACACATAGTCCTTCTATTCTCTCCTCTACCCATTGTTTTATAGGCTCCCATCTTTTTCATCACTTTTATAAGTGATTCTTTTTCAACAGATTGTATAAAACCAGGAAATCCTGATTCTATCTTATATCCCTGTTTTTCAAGGATATAGTAAACCCGTTCCGCACTCTCCTTATTAGATAGGATATTCTCTATTCTCTTTTCATTCCACCCCATCTCAACCCTCTTCTTCGTGTAGGCTTCCTGAAGGTCTGTTAAGGACATAAACGAAGTTTTAGTGTCCTGCTTAATTATTACGCCAAATAATTCTCGGTCTTTTGATACCATTGTGACATTCGTTTTCATAAAATATAACACATAAAAAATAATACGATACAAAAATATGTATCGTATTATACCTATACAAATATACTGTGTTAAATTTTATTATTGTATTTTTTATACTATGCGCCTATGGCTGCCTCTAAATTTCCTATAATATCAGTTTCTATCTCATCGATTTTATCATCAATGGTTGAAACCGCATTCTCTAAATCCCCTACAATACTTTCCATATCATCAACAACCGCCTCCATATTAGCTACAGCCTCATCTGATTGATAATATCTTTCTGTATCTTGTAACGACTCCGGCATATTGTCTCTTGCTTCTGTCTCCTCGTCTAAAATCATATCAACATCATCCTTGGCTGAATCCAGATTATGCCTGACCTCTGACAGCTTTGATTTGATAAACTCAAGATCTGTTTTATGCTTTTCCAAATTGGAAATAATATCCTCTATTTTCTTACGTCTTTTGTTGTTCATGCTTTTATCCTATTATAATATTCGATAATCTTTTCTTTCCTATCTCCCGGTTTTACTGCCATATTCTCAGCCAAGAACCTAAAATACGACACCGGTATGTCTTTGAATCTAATTCCTTCATATTTTCCAAACCACATTATTATGCTGTCAAGATCGTCCTCTCTCCTACCATCTCCATTTACGGATTTAAGCGAGGCTGCCCGGCGAAGGATTTCGTCTTTGGTAATAATATCACCCATCCTTATATTGGACAGAAGTTGATCGCCGGCAAACATACACCATCCCTTAGAAGGAAATTGTTCGATCGTTAAATCTTCTATCCGGCCGAAACGCCTCATGTTGTCGCAGCAATCAACTATCAGCGCCTCTTTCTTATCAGGATGAATACGAACGCACCTGCCGAGCACCTGGTAATATGTTGAATATGAGAATGTTGGTCGTCCAAACATCACACAATCAAGTTCGGGAAAATCAAATCCGGTAGCAAGCGTTGAATAATTAAAAACCACCTTCAACTTACCTTCTTTGAAATCGGATATGATTTGCTCTCTTTTCTTTTTGGTTGTTAGCGATGTTACGACACCTGTTATGGCTCCCATCCTGGCATTCATGAACTCGGATATTCTATTACATGATTCGATAGAATCCATGCAAACCAAAATGGCCTTACGCTCGTTCATAAGCTGAAGAAGACGCTTATAGATAGAGTTGTTTAAGCCGTTTCGTACAATGCTTTCTTTGATAGATTCGTTGGTGTATTCGGCTCCGGTACTGTTTAACATCAGAGCCGATTCATCAAACGACCATCGTTCGTACTTAAGTGGACACCAAAAACCTTGAGAAGTTAGCTCTTGTATTTGTATTACATGAACTATTTTCTTGAAGAAGTTATGTTCGTCTTTCGTCAGCATATTAAGTTTGCTGTAGTTTCCTTCCAGCATGGAGCTGTAGGTCCGGAGGCGGCAGGGCGTGGCGGTGAAGCCCAGCACCTTCGCCTCGGGAAACTCGCTCATAAACTCCATAAATTCAGAACCTTCCTCAGGGGAATACCCCGAGTGGCATTCGTCCACCAATAAGGTGTCTATCCCTATATCTTTCAACCTTGCTACGTCTTTCTTTATGCTTTTAAGTGTAGCATAAGTCATAGCCGATAATTCCTTTACGCCACATGAGGCAGAGTATATGGTAGGTTTAGCTCCAAATGATATGGCTTTCGCATAATTCTGTTCCAGAATCTCTTTTGATGGCTGCAATACTAACGTCGGTCTATTTATCTCATGCGCTATCTTGGATATCAGAAGGCTCTTACCTGCTCCGCATGGGGCCACTATTATGCCAGGCTTCTTAGATTTTCCTGTAAGAAACTTAAGCCCGACATCTACGGCCTCTTTTTGGTAAGGTCTAAGTTCAAAGCCCATCGCAATCTATTTTACTGTTTTTTGAAAGTTCTATTATCGCCTCCTTTAGCATTTCTCTCGCTTTATTCTCATTATCTTCAAACAGACATACACTGCATGTAGCACCTTTGGAGGGGTAGTCTCTGTAGGCTTCTGCTCTTTCTACAACGTATTCACAACAATAGTCGTGACTCATGTCTTTTGCTATACTTATAAAATGATCTTCTCCATCCATCAACACGCAATATTCAGCATCGTTTTCACATGCAATAACACCTTTGTTTTTTAAAATGGATAGCACTTTATTTCCAAAAAGTCCAATATAGACCCATATATCTTTCCCTGCATTTTTGTAAAAAATATCCATCCCTTCTTTGATTGTAACTTTCTTTTCCATAACCCCTTATTTTATATCAGTAATTAAAATATATTTTTTAACAATATATTCAAGACTCTCAGAAGAACGTATATATAGTTTTTCTTCGTACTCATATAGAGCGTACCCTTCTTTTATGTCTAATATCTTAATCACATGCTTGCCTCTTTCAAATGGATCCTCAAAGTAGTTCTTATGTTCGTATCTTTGACCTACTTTGATTTTGTCAGTTTTCTTCTTCATCTTATAACGATCTACTGCTTCACCTGTTTTTATGAAAATTGTCGTGAGCAAGTATAATAAAACTAAATACAAAAGGATCGCTACTCCACATATTAGATCTTCTTTCATTGCACTCCCTTTAAGTAGTTAAACCAAATAGCCTCAAGTTTCTCCTGGAACTCAAACGCCTTTTTAAAATTTCCGCACCGTACCGCCACGTTCCTCATCTCTTCAAGATATATGACTTCCGGATCTTGCCGATATTTTGTTCTTAACTTTTGAACGTCCTCGTATTTCATCGATTTATCTTTTTAGACGGATCCCAATCTGAAGAGAAAGGGCATTCGTTTTTGTTATGTAATCCAAAGTCACAATAATAACACAGTGCTGACGGGCAGGGCAGCTTGTTTTGCGAAACAGGCTGGCTTAGGGTGGCACGCCTCTTGCTATATCTGGCTCCTTCTGCTCCCTGGATGTACGCTTGAAATGATTTTACACTATTATCTTCAAAATCATACATTTTAGATAAAGTGTCATTTAGCATCTCTATAGATTTTGTTTTACGTTCCTCATCCACCTTAACCTTTTGGTACTGCCTGGTTCTGGTAAAGAAATAGATGTTCATATCTGGTAGAACCCCACCATATTTTCTATAGATGTAAAACGAATATATAGGATGCTGTAAATTCGTTTCCAACTTCTTAGAATCAAAAACCTTATTCCCTGATTTCCAATCTATGACATAATGGTGAATTACGTTCTTGCTCTTTATAGCCAGATGAAGGTCTACTGATCCTACTATGTACACATGGGTATGAATTACCCCATTTATGTCAACTGGCTTAGGAAGGCGGTACGGCAGCACAAAATCTTCTTCGACTCCAACTATAGCGCCGTGTCTGATAAGTTTCTCACAAGGATTAAGATCACTATCAGCTATCATAAACCTATTGCCGTCTTTTTTAAACAGATCCACAATCCAAGCAAGAAGCTCCCCAGATTGTTTCATGGCTATCATCATATTTTCCGGTGATTGCCAAGGTATGTCTTCTTGGTAAGCATAGTAACTTATTGCTTCTCCAAGGTCTTTGCCAGAAGGCTGCCTTCCGTTCTTGAAGAAGTATTCCAGTGTCTTATGAATAACCGTACCATAAGACGTAGCTTCTTGTTTTTCTGTAGACCTTTTACCTTCCACATAAGTCTTATACCATTTCATTGGACAGGTAAGAAACGTATCTATCTGGGAATAAGATATGGCAAGGCGTTTCACTCCATTAAACTCCTTATATAGCAAATGCGTTTCCGGGACCATCATAAGTCATTGTCTTTAAACCCTTCTGGGTAATATACGACATACTTTTTACCGTCTTCTGGTGTCATGGCAAACTGCATGTAGTTATTACGATTACGATGCTTGCCATCTAATCCTCGCTTCCAATACAGAATCCCGTCTATATCCACATAAGATCTACCGCGGTCGGCTCTAACTACGTCCGTGTGTAGTAGATACCCATCGGAAGACACAATCCACACTTTATCCCCTTTGTTTAAATAAGATATTCTTTTTCTTACAACAACCTTTTTCTTATTATCTAATGCAAATCCCTCATCGGTCATACTCTTCATCCTCCTCTTCTTCTGTTTCAAAATCAATTCCATAACACTGATCATAATGCTTGGTCAGTTCTTCTGGTTCTAAATCTTGTCCAAAATCCATGTTAAAAATATCGTAATTAGTAAAGCACTTAAAATCACTGTTCCCGCAGGCAGGAAATCTATGAATGCTGCTTTTATTTCTTCAATTAGGCCCAAGTGTAACCTTGGGCCATTGTATTTATTTTTTGTCATCTCCTTTTAATTTCTTTAAAGTATCTGCAATCGGAAGCTGATCAATGACTCCCAATGCCGGAGCGACGGTCTTGACAACATTGTTAAGGAAATTACCGGTACTGTTCTGACCGCCGTCAAATACCGTGATATTTCCGAGATTAATGTGCTCAAATGCTTTAACCTGTTCTCCAGCAATTTCTTTCCACTGATTAACCATCTTGTACTGGATGGCGATCTGAGGATTGGATTCTGCTGCTTCCACCATAGCCTTAAATCCGTCGGCTTCTGCCATTAACGACTTTTTCTTACCTTCGGCTTCTGCCTCCAGCTTCATCTGAATAGCTTTTGCCTCTGCCTCAGCTTTTGCCAAATGTGCTGATGCCTCAGCCTCAGCCTGGCGTTTGATCTTCTCGGCCTCGGCATCAGCTTGCAAGATAGCCTCTTCCTTCTGGGTTTCAGCCGGCACAATCTTTTCAGCCTTAAGCGCAGCCTGAACTTTCTTAGCCTTAGCTTCTTCCATTCTTTCGGCTTCAGCTTTGTTTACTTCAAGTTCCGCCTTAGATCTTGCAATCGCTGATTCCTTGTCAGCCAAAGTCTTTGCTATAGCCGCAGCCCTATCTCTATCGGCTTGAGCTACACCGATCTGTTTTTCTTTATCGGTTAAAGCCAAAGCTACTTCTTTTTCTTTCTTCGTTTCAGCTACTATTGTTTCCTTTTCTTTTTCAGTACAAGCAATTTGAATCTCTTGTTCTTTTTTGGTATTAGCCACAGCCGTTTCTTTCTCCTTCTGCTGTACAGCAATCTTAATAGCCCCCAGCTTCTCCTGTTCTTCGATATTAGCCTGTGCTTCGTTCAGAGCCCTACTTTCAGCCTCCTTACCAAGGTTCATAATATAACCGGCTTCGTCTCTAATGTCACTGATGTTGATGTTCAGGAGGTAAAGACCTAACTTGTTAAGCTCGTTATCAATGTTCTTTCTTGCCTTATCCAAAAACTCATCCCTGTCAGAATTAAGTTTTTCGATTGTCATTTCAGCAATAATCAAACGCATCTGACCGTAAACGATGTCCGTAATAAGATTTTCAGTAGATTCGGTATCCATTCCCAAAAGTCTTTCTGCCGCATTTTGCATGATCTCTGGATTTGTACTGATAGCTACTGTAATAGTCGTAGGAACATCTACTCTAATATTCTGAGATGACAAAGCACCGGTAAGCTTGCAATCTATTTGCATAGGCTCCATTGACAAAACATCATAGCTTTGAATAATAGGCAAGACAAATGCCGCTCCACCATGATATAATTTCGCCGATTTCTTTTCCCCACCTGTCTTACCATAAACGACCAAGACCTGATTAGGCTTACATCTACGATACCTTGATAAGACTCCGATGATTGTCAAAATAATCACTACAGCTAAGATAGCTGACACGTATATGATTGTTGTCATAACTTTTAAAATTTAATTGTTGATAAAAAAAATTAGATACTTAGTTCTCCTTCTTCGTATTTTATATTCACCTTGTCACCGTTTTTGTAAGTTTTTCCAGACAAGCATCTTACTCTCATTTGCTCCTGTCTTCCATTTTTCGAAATATTTACCATATAATGATTCTTCCCTGATCTAAATACTATCTCCACCTCTCTGCCATTTAAATCTTCCGGACATTCGTACACCATTTCTTGCTTTAACTTAAGAAGTAACTTATATACGTAAAACAAAACGATAAAGAAAAACGACCCTATCACAACCCCTACTAAATGAGAACCCGAAAAGTAGGTAGTCCAGCTATATCCAAGAATAAAATGTGTTATACCCTTAAATGATATGATGTCTGATAAAGACATGCTTAAATCAGAAGCATTGTCAATATCCGTATCCAGATCAGATCCTAATATCGACAACAAAAACTGTATAACAAAAGCAAATGATGCTATTAAAGCCATGCATAAAATTATATCACTTCCCATACCCTTCTGTTATTATTTTGTAAACAAGATCAGTCATATCTTTGATGGTCTCCATATTATAATCAATAATAACAATATTGAATTTTTGTTCCACCATCACTTCCAGTTCAATTTGATCAACAGAATCTAATCCAAGTTCTTTAAACGTCACATCTTCTTCATGAATTATATCTATTTCCGAATTAAGAAACTGAGTAATAATTATATCCTCTATTATCTTTCTGATTCTTACTTTTTCCATTGCTTTCTAATTTTGTTAAATAAATACGTTTTTATGTTTTTCAATCGCTCTTTGTCTGTTTCAGAACTTCCGGTAAACAAATAATCCGGATTGCCTTTAGCTGGCGGCGTAGGCAATTTAGATACGGCAAACAACCAATCCATTTCCTTATTCTTCTTAGACTCCAAATAAGGCTCGGTAGCGATCTTAAATTTTTCAGCTATTAAGTCAAAGAGCTTTGAATTTTTAAGGTTCATATAAACTGAAAAAGCCTGAGAAGGCGGTTTCCATATGAAGTTGCATAAGCTCATTGTATAATCTCCTGACTCTGCTATATAAGATTCCGTTACCTGAAGTATGACCTCTTTCTTGAATGAGGTGTTACCCATAAACCAACACAATCTGGATTCCGCTTCTTTTCTGCTGACACCTATGTCTTTTGAATACGATTCGTACATTCCTATCATAATCTTCAACGTTTCCAGAACCTCGTCTGTCATCTCCGGTGTCTCTATATAATTCACAAAAGACGTTCCTTTGTTGGTCAATCTCATCACGCCTGATTTTAATTTCTCAACCAGGCCAAGCTCTATATACCTCCCAGCATCTTCTTCCGGCATGGCTTCGATCATAACCGAATCCTTCTGTCTTATGGCAAGAAGATTAGCAAGATCATTAGGAGTCATGTCTGATGCTGCAAGTTGTCTGAAATTGATGTACATTCTTAATCAGCTTTAATAAAAATAACATTCTTGTTATCTTGTCTATCAACATGTCCACATGGACCAATAATTATGTCTGTACATGAACAAGAATCGTAATCTTCGAATATACATCCATCGCATGTATCACCTTCCACACATTTTAATCTTACAAGTCCGGCAGTAAACACTTCTCCTACTTTAAATTCCTTCTTTTCCATATTCCCTCCTTGTTTTTAACTGTTGTACCCTTCTTTAATAATCGAATTTCTACCGGTAGATACCGACTGTCGAAGATCGTCATGTACAGAATCTACCGTAGAATACTTGTTTCTGGTTGTAAAAATCACTTCCAGCATCTCCTTGTAATCACCTAAAGCTACTTCGTATCTCGGATCTACTTTGGCTTTTCTTTCAGCCTCGGCATTACTTTTAGCCAGTTCTCGATCAAGAAGATCTTCTTTGATTCGGTCAGCAATCATATCAAGTTCTTTTTTAATAACTTCTCCTGCTGCCCGAAGTTGACCTTCTACGTCACCAAGCTGGTCTTGGACGGTTCCTATTTCTTTCTTTAGACGATCGTATTCGTTAATCATACCCATATCACCAGCATAGCCAGAAAAGTCCTTGATTATTCTGGTTCCTTCTTTAAGGAGCTCAATAACTCGTCTTTTACGTTCTCTGCTTATTAAAGACGGAAGACGATAATTCATATCCGCCACCGCCTTATCATGTATGGAGTTGATTAAAAACATCTCTCTTTCATCCCCTGCAAACTCAGTAAGAACCAAAAGGAACTTACTTATCAGGTATTCGTTTTCTTCTACTGTTAGTCTCATGGTTCTTATTTTTTTTTAATACAATGACTGTTCTTCTTTTGTCTCTTGTTCCTGATTGTCCGTAACGTCTTCCACAGTATAGAGCTTAGGCGGCGTCGGCGGCTGGTTGGGGTTCACGAACTTCGTCCCGCCCTCCCCGTACATCCATTCATGTCCCGGCAGTATCTCTGGGTGGATTGTATTAGTAAGCTCTTCCATACTAACTTGCCTTACCTTCAGTATATGATGAAACACCAGTCCGGCTGTCCTGAATGATGTTTTGTTTTCAGTTTTAAACCTATCAAGAGTCTGATACCAGTCTTTCCCAAATATCATATACTTGTCCAGCCCGTATCTGCGAGGATTATGCAAACCTATCATTAACGTACATAGTTGCCCCAGCGTATCAGACTGATAAAAGTCAGAAAGACGGGGAGGCTGCTCTTGAGGGCTTTTTATCCTTCCTTCTATCTCTCTGTTGAATTGGGATATGATGAGGAAAAATATGTTTTTATATACTAATTTAGCTTCGTTCATAACCGCCACCAAATCATCTATAGCCGACTTAGGATCTAATCCCATTCTTTTTATCAAAGCAATATGATCGACTTTAAATATTATAAGACGTTTGTCTTTGTGTTTGGTAGCTATATGATACACAGCCGCCTCAAACTCTTTTACCGTACACGGAGCGTCGATGTATATTATATTATTTCTGATTTCACCTTGAAGGATTTCAAACATCCTTATCTCTTCTACTGTATTAGAATCTTGCCTTCTTAATATTTCAGGAGCCCGTTTTTTCATATCCTGACTCATTCTGCGAAGAAGAAGATCTTGAGGATTCATTTCGAACTCGCAATTGACAAGAAAATAATCTTCTGCTTGTGGGTTGATCATCGGATTCATCACATTTTCCAATATCTTTTGGGCCACATACGATTTACCCACAGATGGCCGAGCCCCTATGGCAATAGCATGCTGAGGGAAAATACCTCCAAGCAAAGCCTCATCAATATAATCGTATCCGGTTTTAGCGGGGATAAGCTCTCCCCGCCTGTATTTTAAGATATTCTCATACGCCTCTTCCATAACCTGTTTGGAGGTTTTGAATATCCTTCTTATATCTATCCTATTTGCTATCTCCTCGTGCATTTTTGTCACCTTTTGTATCCGATTTGGATCCCCTATTAGCTTTTACTGATTTATACCTAAGACCGTTTTTGGTATGAGAACAATCTTTGCCTTTCCTCCAGCTTTTGCCTTTCTTCTTGTCCGTTTCGTAGTTTTTACGACCAAGCTCCCGGCGTTTGGCTTTCTGTTCCGGTCTGGCATTTATCTCCTTGTCCTTTTTAGCCTTTTTCTTCCTGGCTTCGGGATGAGTCCTGTAGTACTCTGTCGATCTACCCATGTGCTTATATTTTTTTTTGATGAATAATAGCACAAAGATAGGTAATTCGCGTCCTATTTCAACCTGCCGTAGCTCATATCGGGATCACACCAGACATACCCGTCTTTCTCATCATGGAGATACTCAGGGCATCCTCTGCATGCGCTACTGCCTGACACTATTTGATTGTTCTTATTAGGGCACTTATCTCCAGGTTTATGCCATTCTATTCTCGAACCTGATCGTTCTTTGTTTACATGACAGAACTGAAAGACTTTTCCCATCGTCTTCTCGCCAAACATACCTATATGTGTGTACTCTTCCGGTATAGCGAGAAATTCAGATAAATCTTTATACATCCTTTCCCGTTCCTCTGGCGTAGGCCATAGTCTATCAAGTTCGGCATGGACTCTTATCTTAAGAGACCTCAGTGATGGCCCCGCAAGCCGGCCTTTAGCTTTTCCCTTATTCGGCCCTGATTCATGAACACCGACATAAGCGTTGCATGGTTTACACATCATAACCATCCCTAAGCCTTTTCTGCTATATATTTTATCGGCATTGACCAACTCGGTTTCTCTTCCGCAATAAGGGCAAATTTCGCCTCTTAAAATCCGTTGTTGCCGCACATTGAGTTCCATACTCTATCCTTTTGTTTCTCTTTAAACTTTTCATACAAACTGCTTTCAGTTTCCATTTCCGAGATCTCCACCTCTACGTCCTCTCTTTTGAAAATTACTTTCTTGGCTGTAGGATACGCACATTTAGAGATACGAATAGCATTACGAATAGCGTAAACAAAATACGTTTCTGGTGATGATTCGATCACCACTACCTCGTTTAAAGTGTTTTTATAATTTTCCATGTTGTTATCTACTTGCTTCAATTACACACCCTGGATTATCTTCACATGCCTCTTTGTATTCGATAAGAAACTTAAGAAATGAATCATAAGACCCCCATCCGTTTTCTGGTTCGTATCTCAAAAGACTCTTTCTCTTGGAGATCATAATATATATACCTTTTGTGAGTATCTTCACCATCTCCTTAGTATCTATTTCCCTGCCCAATTCTTCCGGTCTCCAAACATAATCGTATAGTGTTTCTTTGTTTTCTGATACGAATATTTTTTGTGCCATCTTGTTCATGTTGTGGGTGATGTTTGCAACCCATTTACGATCCTCTTCTTTCTTCTTGCTCTTAATATAAACGTCCAGGCTCATAATATTTCTCTTTTACTTTGTTATTAATTATCAAATCTGCCACATCATCTCCGTCCCCTACATTCTCAACACTCTGAAGATAGTCCGATACTTTTATCCTTGACTTCATCATCATCCCATCTATCTTTTTACTCCATGTGTCAAATGCTTGTCCTTTGTCCGGAAAAGCTACAGTCTTTCTATCTTTTAAAACATCTATCACTACCGGTCTTAAGTTCTGCAACCCACCGGTAGCTACAAACAACTCATCTGGTTTATTCACGGCGCATATAATAGCCGTCTTTTCTGACTCCACCAAATTAACTACCTTATCTGGATACTGGCTTAGAAGATGTTCTCCAAACAGGCATTGTCTAAACAAGAAGTCTCTTGCATGCAACGAGTGATAAAACATGACATGAGGTCGCTCATTGTCACCGTCTTTTTCCTTCACTCTTTTTACATCAATCTCATTCCCCTGGCTGTCGGTCTTTATATAAAAATCCATAATCTTGCCGGTTCTGCATACAAAGTCCTTATCTATCTGCCAGAATATACAACACCCTTTCCATCCCCATAAGTCCATTGTTCCAACATGATACCTTCTAAATACATCAGATACCCTTTCTTTTCCCCATAGAGACGATAAAAATCTAAATACGGTGTTTCTATCGTCTGGAACTACAGTCCTCTCAAACTCGCTAAAAGGTATGTAATTTACAACGTCAGGATTTACAGGAGGACGATAAGCTCTTATGCACTTATTTCCCGAAATCCAAAGATCTTTGTCACCTACATCCTTGCCGGTAGGTCGTTTATCATAACCGCAAGTTCGTTCATGATCGCATCTTCCAAACTCATTGCCAACGACCTGACCGGTTGCCACATCAATATAAGGGGTAAGGCACCGGCTTTTCCCGCAAGCCGGGCAGGTTAGCTTCAGTCGGCTCCTGCCAGGCCTGCGGTCAAGTTGAAACCGAGGTACGTTTTCGTATTTTCTAAAATCAAGCATCCTTAGCTCCTCTCATTGCTTTTTATATCATGAACCTTTTAGATATTTCCTCTGCAATATCATATACAACCGTATGATCCTCTTCATTGTATGGTTTATTGATATTCAATACTCCTTTTCTCACTTTGAATTTCTTATCTTTTCTAAGGTGATTCAACATACCTTGTTGGAACACACAGTCCGCCTTTTCAAGTGCTACACTGTCTTCTGTCCATTCTTTCAGCGTATATCCTTTACTGCTCGTGCTTTTTGGAGAAAAGTTCATAATACGTGCATCAATGCCATACCATGCTTTAACCATTCTTCTTTCAGCTTCCAATTGGAATGCATATGATTCCCATATTCCTCCCGATTTAAAGTCAAGAATGACCACTTCTTCTTTTTCCACTTCTCTTACTTCCTTCTTCGGATCACCTTTTTTGAACTGTCCGGTAGCCCTTTGATACACGGCTCCAAAATAACCTTCTTCTTTGTATTTGAATGTCATTTTAACCATCGCATCAATAGGTGTTGCTACAAGGTAATCCTCTAAAGAAAGGATTCTTTCTATCATCATCGGTTTCACCTTGTAATCAGAACAGAATTTGGCAAACTTCATGACCCTGACAATCATATCGTCAAGATCATCTATGCTATTAAAGAACCGATCAAGATTTTTCTTAGATATCTTCAGCTTGCCTTCTTGCACTGTCTTAACCACAAAGCTTCGATTTAAGACCATATCTCTACCTGTTAGGTACAATCCGTATAAGTAGTGCATGATCGTTCCCTTATCGGCTTCATACTGCGCTACCTCTTCTGGATTGCGACCAAGCATCTTTATCTCTTGCTTCCATTCCTGAAGTGCTGTCTTATCATCTACATACCCATCTTTGATTAAAGTTGTTACCGAAGCATATATCTTAGCCGTCCCATCATCCATCTTTCTTACATAAAAACGATTATCGTCTAATGTCAATCTTACGAATTTGGGGGTCTCAATCTTCTTTAACTCATCACAGATATAAAACGGCTCTAATGTTTCCTGATTTTCTGTAAACGGATTCGAATCTTCTTCTCCAGGGTTAGGAGCGGCTTCCTCCGCCTGAGCTTCCGGTTCCTCCTTCTGGACCGGCTCTGGCTCAGGCGCCGGCTCTTTAACTACTGGAACCTGTCCGCCTCTTTCTGCTATGTCTCTGTTCTTTATTAAAGACATAACCTCCTTCTTCAACTGCTCTGGTGTTTGGTTAGGATCTGACACCGACATCACAACATCGTTCATTCTAAACAACGTATTTCCCTCTCCTTTCACCATAGGTACAAACCCTAAATCTATTAATATTTTAATCTTTTCTTCTATCATACCTATCAATTATTTCAATAATCAACCTACCTCTTTCCTTGATCATTCCTCTGCTTTCCATATCCAGTACCTTCTTTACCGCATACTTCCACACAAAAGGAAATTCTGTTTCAAGTTTATCAAATTCCATCCGGTCAAGATACATGTCGAATACCGTATGCTCCGATTCATGAAGGAAAACTATATTATCCCTGCAAGTAGCAACTGACTTATATATCCTTTTCGGAAGTATGTGACAGACGTTACATACTGTAGGAAAATGAATAGCCTTACCGGTCATAGACATCCGACTATTATTTAACTCTTCCAGCATAAGACGAAAAAACCCGGATAAATCCGGGTTCTCTAACTTTTTCTTCTTGCTGCTGTTTTTAATGGATGTAATTCTGTCTTTTTTCTTCGGAGTCAACTCTTTACTCCTGCAAGCCTGGCATAAGCCACGACTTCTTATCATCACTTTTCGTCCGCATCTTTCGCAGACGTACAATTTCTTTTCCACTCTCTATATTTCAATACAAGTGATATAATTGAAAAGGATACTGCCGTTAAAGATAACGTATATGGTAAGTTCATTAACCATCTCGGTACTTCTTCGGTCTTAATCACTATCAACAAAGTAGCACCTGCTACTACCAATAATACAATTGCCGTCGCAAGTGCTACACGGGAAACAACATCACTCATCAGTTTTCCTTTCTCCCAATTTTTCTACACCTTTTTGCAGATCGTATTTAAACACTTCAATGATCTTTGTTTCAGCAATAGACTCGCAATTCCAGTCTCCCAACGTACCCTGCATACCTTTAGTCAACACAGCTTCGGCGTCTTTAGGATTGCCGGCTTGGACATACATATAGTATGGCGTTTTCTTTTCTTTACCTTTCTTTTCATCCAGTGTAATGTAATTCACCTTGCACTTATACCAGTACTCAGCTTCTCCGTTGAAAAAGATTTCTGACACTTTAATAGGGTTAATTTTTACAACCTCGAAAGAATTGTACAAATCCTTAAAGATCTCCAACGATCTTGATTCTGCCTCTGTATAAGACAAGGCATCCACCAAATACTTTTCAGTTACTTTCTTTTTTTTGCCGTTCTCGATGTTATCAATCTCGGCTTTTACCGTAATTTCAAACCAGCGATTCATTGTATTAATATTTAATTAGTTGATTTCTTTCCTTTCTCTATACTATTTTTAAATCTTTCAGAACACCACTGCAAAACGTCCATCATCATCATCTCATTATTAGATAAGATACCTTTTATAACTAACGCCAATTGATGCTGTGACATTCTTTGGCTCATATCAAATCTTCTTTCCTCTTCATTTACTATCGTAGCCACGAAATACTTACACCCCTCTAAGTGCGTTAGGGCTTCAATCATAGCTTCTTTTATCTCTTTTTCTTCCATTATGTTTGTTTTTTTTGGGCAAAGATATGTCTTTTGATAATAAAAAAGATTCAAAATGATTTAATTTAGCTTAATTACTGCTCTTTTGATTCTTCCGGTATAGGCATGTCAAACTTTTTTCTGATAAACGACTCTGTTTCTTCATTAAACGGATAGGCCTCCTTGATAAATTTCATAGCTACTTCCAGGTCGCCGTCTGCTATATCTTTATACCTTTCAAAGATACCAACCAGGTCATTGTTATATGAACGCTCTTGTTTTATGTTGTACACGTATTTTAACACCCTGTCTTTGATTTCATTGGCTTTTTTCACAGTATCATTGAAGGATTTTATACTTTTCAATTCTGGATCTTCGTTTTCCTTGTTTACCTTATCAAACTCTTCCTTGCTATACCCCGCCTCCTCTTTAATAGCCGGGCAAACACTTTCCCCTATGATCCGAAATTGTTCATACGAGCCTGTCAGGAACCTTGATTCTGTTTTAAATGCATTATATTTAACAAGCAAATTAGCCACCTCTGTTGCACCTTCTATGGTTCTAAAACCGATGCCGATATCTTTTAACATAAATACTGGAACTCCTGTTCTTGGATACACGACTTCTTTTTCGTTCTTTATATTCCAGTTTTTAGCTTCAATTGGAATACCTTTACCAGCAAGCTCTTTGTCTATATACAGATATATCTCTTTGCATGTCAATGACACAATCTCATCCCTGCTTAAATCAAAAACTGTTTTCATTTCTTTTTATTTATTAAATTAAACAATCTACCTCTTTGTTCAGGCTCCGTATATTCCGCCCATATATCGGCTGCCACATTTCTAAGAAATTCCATAAAGTCTTGATGATCCCTGTATTCAGCAGAATCAACTTTTCTCACAAAACTTAGAATTTCCTTTAACATCTTATTGTTTTCTTCAAGAAGTTCTCTGTCAGTCATAACCTTTCATATTTTCTTCTTTTCGCTTTCCATATTGTTTATCTTGTTTTAGGGTAATAAATCTTTGATGTATGCCCAACGCAAAATCTTGTTGTAATAGCAAGATTTTACCCATTCATATTCAGAACGCCAATCAATACAAATGCAGACATTTCCGTCTATATCCATGTGTTCAACCAAACAATCCTTTCCTGGTTCAGCTATGTCACTCGGTTTGTGCCATACGCTGTTAATGCGCCACTCTGCACCAGCTTTAAAAAGAGGAACAGCATATTCTATATCTTGTTTCATGTCTTATTATTGTTTAATTAATTTAAATATTTTTAGTTTTGAAATTATTTAATATGCTTATCGGCTGGATTGATTATCAATCCATCGTCACATGAAGGGAATGATATGTTAGATTCTCCATTATCAAGATTAGTCAGTTTAACCGTTCCAGCATATTCATCATCCACAAAAAACAATTGACCCGAAGAAACCACAAACCTGCATTGATATGCATTCATCATTGTCCCAAGTTGTCTAATCTTAGTTTTAATCTCTAAAAGTTGAGCGTTGTTGATTATATTCTTATTCATATTTTATTAAAGTTTATCTATTATTTTGTCACCCATTTCCTGCCATTCATCACTCACGCTTATAACCAATCCTATGACAGTTGATGATAATAACAATGTAAAAATAAGCCATAACAGAAAGCAGATAAAAACACATACATACCTCATGATTTTTTAGTTGTTAGATAAAAGCAAAATCGGTTCATTTGACTCCGCAATTGCTTTTATTTGTTCTGGATTGACAAAACTCTTAACTTGTTCGCTTATATTACAAATGGACTTGATCATATCAACGAATAATTTCGAGGTACATTCGTTACACTCCACTTCCATTACCTGTTTATGTCTATTGTATGATATGCTCGTTACACAATTCAGCCAGTGCGCATAGGTTCCTTTTTTCTGTATTTAACCTGCTGTATTCTACTTTTGTCTCTCCATTTCCATATTCAATTACTCTTTTTAGAAATGGTTTTGCATAAACACTAAAACCGAAAGGTTGGGTGTTTAAGGCATCTAAACGGGAAGTTCCATCCCTCCATTTTCCATTTTCATCGCCTCCTGTCCATTCCTTAGAGGGGTTAGGGACAATATTTCCGTTTTTGTCATATGAAAACAGGCAATTCGTTTCCAGTTGATACTTAATAACAGGCACTTCTTCTACTATTTTATAACTCAAACATCTCTTCAGAACTTCCCTGATTTGACTTTCCAAATCAGAAAGTGCTATACTATTGAAATATCCTTCGTTGCCTAATCTGTTTGTAGGTAATTTGATCCCATAAGAATGAATCTTATCCACATCTTCTTTTGACAAGGTAGTGGTAAACACTCCTTCTTTGGTGACATTCACTTTAACAGTTACAGACAAACTGTTATTAGCGTTCTTTTCCGTTATATTTAGTGTTGTTAATGCTGCCATAATCAGATCTTTTTAAAATCAATTTGAATAAATATAATGCATGCCTGCTTCATATACCTTATGTGCATCAGGGTCATTCTTGTCTTCCGGCTCCAATTCGCTCTCTTCACAAGTATAATCCCATTCAGTATTATAGTACAAATCCTCGTCTGTTTTCTCCAAGGAACAATCTTTCATTAGATTCATATTTTCTCCCCAGACTGCAACTTCTTGTCGTTGCTCTTCTTCTGTCATAAGGGATATTTTGTCTTTTAATTCTTTCCAGGTCATGATTTCTAAAATATGATCAATAATTCATTCTACATCAAAAAGTTGATCTAACACCAATAATTCTGCATCCATATCTTCATCTTTCGGGAAACGAACTTTTATGTTTCCGAACTTAGATGTCTTAAACAAGATGTAGGGGTTCATGTCTTTGGCGGTCACCGGCTTATATTCCTTAACTTCCGACATCTTGAGATACCAGTCGCCTATTTTTACAAATCCGGAGAAGATAGAACACAGATGCGCTTTTACGGACTGTATCTCCTTTTTTATCTTTGAAAGGTATAATTTCGTCCTTTCCCCTTATCCTGATTGACAGAAAAGGACGAATGTTATCTGTTTCATTTTGAAATTTGAAGCCTGTTATAGCTTGTTTGGGGATTCTTCTTCCCATTAATATGAAATAAGCCATTGCAATAAGTTGTTTTACTTTGTATTCTATAATCCTACCAACAAGTTCCCCGATGATAGAAAATATTCTAATTCATAGAGGAAAGAAAAGAAGTAGCTCTTTCAAATTTTCTTCTTAGTTCATTAGACCATTGATGATCATAATCTGCCAATAATGATCCCATTTCCATTATTAAGGAATAAACTTCTTCTTTTCTTGCTAAAAAGATTGTTTGTCTTTTTCTTTTAATGTTTTCATGACTGTAACTTAAAAATGAATAATTAATTGATTTATAAAAAATGTGTTAAAATGACATATAAATGCCTTGATCAATTGGACACAAATGTACAAGTTTTATTAAGATACCCTTCTGTCATCTCTATGAAATTCACACAATCTAATTTGCTTAACTTGTAAATCAATGCCGGATTGTGTACTATGGCTATAATTTGTGTTTGTGGTTTATGGAATGACAATACATTATAAATTTGCATTATGTTGTCAATGTCAAGATTCCTATCTGGCTCATCCATGAGAACCGTGTATTCAAAACTGCTTTCTGTTAATGTTATGCGGTTTCTTTCATAATACTTCAACAGGTTATCAATTCTTTTAATCCAAAACGCATTTGATTTTTTCTTGTATTCTACAAGATCTTGTATTGGAAATGTATAATCCTTTTGACCGAACATTAAATTGAAAAGTGATTCCAATGATAATACCACTTTCTCTCCATAAGATCTTCGAATATTATTCACATACAAATCTAAGTTGCTGATGTTTTTTAATACACTATCTCGATTCATCTCCGCCGATGGCAATAAACGGAATACTTTCCCTGCATAATCGGATGATATGTCAATCCCATCAAGAACCTTGTCATCATCATCATCATCATCAAATATAGGTGGAAAATCCAGTGCCTCGATCGGTATTTCAGAGCACATGGATTTCTCACATAACGCATACATTGATATGATGTTAAGCAAGGTTGATTTTCCACTACCGTTTTTACCTATAATTACGTTCACTCCTGGCTTGAAAATAAATTCTCTGCCATTTTCAAATGCTTCTATGTCAGAAGCATATTCAAAAGGAGTTTTTGTGTTGTCTTTTATTTTTACCGATGTTATCATTGTAATCCTTTTTAAAAATCAATTACCGCCCGAACCCTGCTACTGTTGTACTTGTTACTGTAGTACGCGCTACCAATGGAGAAGTCCACGTACCACGCGACGCTCGGGCTGCTCTCGGTACTGGATCTATACCACGTCGAGGAGAGGGGAGATGCCGAAACATAAGCGAATGCTTTGTTTAGTTCGTCCATATAATGGGCCATTAAATTTAATTGACCAAGAGATGGTATATACTCGCCATCTTTCAGCAAATTTTTCAACTTTGGATTTCTGGCCACAAGGCGTTCCGTATTGCCGCGTCCGTCAATGTCAAACAGCGCATCACATTTACGTTCGTAATATGTCTCACTTCCGGATTTTTCACGGCTATCATCGTCAAGCAATTGTACGCTATCATGCTCCGTCAGTGAGATAGCAAACGATACGTCTTTGTGCTTTAATCCGATATAACGCACATTCTTTTTGAAATTCTCTCCAGCAAACGGCTCAGCGTGTCCGTTTCCGTAGATTAGATACAAACCATCTTTTCTTGATGGTACTCTATTTTCACATACGCATCTTTCATTTTTTGGTCTTACAATTATGTTCAACTCATTCAACACATGATCTTTTATAACCCCCCCCACATATTTTCCTTACAAAACCATAGCCTTCTTTTTGTTTAAGTTCGTCATTTACCATACATCTGATCCAATTTTCTATCTGATTGTTTCCTCCGTATGTATTATGCATGCACCTTTTTACAAGCTTTTCCAATAATGGTTCTATGTTTTTGATTATATCTTATTTGGTAAGGTGAAGTTCATTTAGTATGCAGTTTCTTACCGCCTTGTATTCTTTACTTGTGCTCATAATATATCTACTTAATACTGTGAATTATATTTTTTTCTCTCTCCCACTATCTTCCCCTATAGGATTATTCCATCCGTATTTTACAGCCGTAGCTCTAAATAGAGGAAGTCTATAAAATCTATAATCATTCTCAAGATGAGCATATACTGTTGATTTCATTTCAGTTCTTTAATTAAAGCATCCGCATATATTACAGCTAATTCAGCCGCCTTATCACACGCTTCCAATATTAATTCACCGTGAGGTCCACGTCCTGATACGGATGTGATAGGAAGTATGGTTTTTGCTATCTCGTATCTACGTTGTTCCCAATCTACATGGGTGTTACACGGTTCTTGATTGACCTGTATATATCTTCCTTCAATATTAGAAGATCTTAATGTTTCCGCATTCTCTTCGCCGAATGCAACCAGAATAGACCCACATCCTGGACTTTCACCTATTGTTCCATCTTCTCTGTGGAATTTTATCCTTCCTTTCATGAACAATATACCTTTTGCTTTCGGGAATACAACATCCTGAAACATCTTATTGTCAAGACGATTAAAAAGAAGAGCTATTCCATTATTGTGCTCTACCATACGAGTAATAAAATGCTCTATAGTCGGTCTTGAATAAGGTGGGTTTAACCATACCCTTCCTTCCCATTTTTGTTTTAATCCATCTTGCTCTTTGTTATACATAACCCTGGCTGTCCTCCATAACGGACGCATAGGCGCACATGGATCTAAATCAAATTCCCCTAAAGCGTCTATAATTTCTTTAGGTGTGTACCATTCATCTGTACTGTTTTTAGATTTCTCAAATGATGTATTCATATATCTATGTTTTATAAGTTAATTCCATCCTCCAGTAGTGTACAAAGATACATCTTCCTCCTCTACGTTTATACCTTTAATAGCCTGTAGAAGTTTTTTCTTTGTCTCCCGGCACATATTGTAACCATATCCTTTATACCGATATGAGCGCTCCCATGTACTTGCCGGAAAAGGGATATTCTCGTCAATAACCAGTCTCTTCATATGAAGATGTTCGAAGAATTTCTCATGATAGAGTAGTTTGTACTCGTATGCTACTATACTTGCAGATGAGAATGGAAAATAATCATCTTCTATTTTTCCGAATCTGTTGCAAGTCTATAACATTCTATGTGGTTTTCGTGTGCAGCCAAATCATCCAATATATTAAGACTTGTTCCCGCTGCAAGACTCGCATACAAAGATGTTAAATATTTCCCATGCATATTTAAAATAAAAATATAACTTCCATCTTTGTTGCTTAACACATCTCCATCTTTAAATGTAGTATATTCCGGGACTTCAAGAAGGAGGCGATTTTCGCTGCTAAATGCTTTTCCTGTAGCAGAAAACCAATCTGCCGATACAGAAATAGAATGAATTACAACCAATAACGGACAAATTGACGAATTGTCTTCATATACGATTTCTGCTCTATTTCGTCCTTTCTCTGTCACAATCTGACCTACTCTTTCCCCTATGTTTATTTTTTTTCGCCGTTTCTAAATCAAACGGGATTGTTACCATTTTATATTCCATAATCTTATTTGTTTTTATTAGTTCCTAAAAGATGTTTGTTGCCTTCGTATGGGATACATTGACTAAATCCTACCCCTCCTAAGCATTCGTATTTATTATCTCCTACTGATTCTCTGGAAAATAAATGCAATTTCCACCTCTCTTGGTTAGTTCTTCTCACCAGCACTCGTTCAAATGGTTTGAAGTCGCGTTTCGGCATCTCATCTAATAGATACTCATATTCATTTAAATATCGTTTTATTATATCTGTTTTTCTACTGTCTTCGGCTTTTATAATCTTTTCTGCTAAAAATTTCTTCTCTTCCTCTATAGCCTTTCTTACATGCCGTTTTCTATATTCGTCATACACATCAGTCCATAATTTGTAATCAAACCCAATATCTCCAAATGATGCCATTCCGCATATACATCCCATTATCCCTTTGGTAATAATTCCATCATATATGAATTGATATCCATTAGTGCTTGTTAATACATCTCCTTTCTTAAAATACGCTCCAGCCTCTACTTTCAATTCCAGAGTGGTGCCGCCAATAGTACAACCTTCCGTGTTGGCATATATAGCACTTATCCCATATCCATCTTTTTTTTACAAAAAGCAAATTATAAGGACCTGCACAGTCTTTCGACTCATATACAAATTCTATTTCAATATTATCAATTAATACCGAACCTTCTATTTCTCCGCTTTTAATTTTTCTCGCCGTATTTAAATCAAACGGAACAATAATTGAATTTTCCATATCTTTTCGTTTTTAATTGTTATAAAACAGGATGGGTTACTTACGCCCATCCCAGTTGTTTCGCAATACTTTCCATCTCGCTATATGCAATCCGGTGGCATCCAGCGGTTAACAAATCGTTTTCGTACCGATTTAGACTCCACTGGTGGCCGGTGACATCCTCCACCAGACCGTGCCGAAACTCGGCGCCCCGGTGCATTTCCGACACGGCCCGCCACAGTTTTCTGGCTTCTGCTATTCCAATCTTTATCTGTTTACTTGTCTCAATAATATTTCCTTTTATACGAATCCAGGCGTTAGGTTTTTCACCAGGAATATAGAAAGGTGTATTCAAGAAATTGATTTCTCCTGACTTCCACTCTTCCAGTTTTTCATCAAAATCCTTGTAACGGGCTTCTTCTTCCTTTCTTAATCTCTCTAATTTTATTCTTTCTCTTTCTTCCTCACCCTTTCTCCATCTTTCAGATCTTTCTGAATACTTAATCCATGTACCTTCCCCGCAAACTTCATCAACAATCACATTTACGGTCCCTAACACTTTTAATCCTTGATGATCTAATAAAATTTGAAAGATGCGTTTTAATTCATGTACGTGCTTACGCTTGATACTATCTCCGCTCTTGGATAATTCATGATTGGTTCCAAGCCAATCATTAGCACTCTTTTTAAGGATACTCTTAGCAGTCCCCATGTTAAAGAACTGAATGTAATCCATCATATTCCCAAAAGCGCCCCAAATATCTGTATAAGATAATTCTGTTTTAGCTCTTTTGTATTTTTCAATAGACTTCTTAATTGATTCCAGTTTGCTGGCAACAAACCTCATATCACCAGTATCCGATATATTATCCCCTACACTGAAAACCATTGCCCAAGTTGGTATCGCATTACGAACATAGCATTGATGTTTGCTCGTGGTAACAGAATGATAATCTTCATTTATCAGGTATGCTTTCTTCCCTTGTTTGTTTTTTACTATTCTCCCGACTTCAAAGTGATGCCCATAAGAATAAATACTTGTACCTTCAAAGAAGAAATTGCTCCCTGATGCTGATTCTTCTTGTTCATGAGCCCACAAGTGAGCGACCATTGAATTGTTCATATAAATATCTTTTTAATTGTTTAACTTACCTTTATCATATGACATTCTCTTTTCGTATTTTTCAATACGTTCGGTTATCATATCGCAGAAGACTTGCCCCTCTTTTTCGGAACCTCTGAAGCAACCAACCATCTTCAGAATATTTCCGTCAAATTCATGGACAAACTTGTTATAATA